>UMIA01040549.1_pt1 | contig 26978 bp, 28 predicted proteins | sample 1965701 | NCBI WGS metagenome assembly UMIA01 (sample SAMEA4836113, study PRJEB28245) | human gut metagenome | biome: gut microbiome; material: fecal sample | place: Denmark | collected 2008 | reverse complement strand
GCTCGAAACTCTCGTTCTCGAAGTTGAAGCGGTCCTTCATCAGACCCTCCTTGATGAACTTGGAGATATTGTCCAGGGCTATATGTACCAGTATCACTCCGACGAGCGAAGCCGCCATGTATAGGATACGGTTCAGCAGCAGCGTATATAGCCGCATTTCCATCGGATGTCCGAACAGCCACACGGACAGGACAAGCAGCAGCAGTCCGCCGGTCAGGGGAAAAATCACCTGCTTGCGGGCGTTGAACTCCAGATGCTTCTTGTTCCTCGTACCGATACAGGTGATGCAGATCAGCAGTATCGTGGCTATCTTGCTGTACACGAGATGGCCGTCCTGATAGATCGTCCATCGCTTGATACGTCCGTGGATGTCAGTCAGTATGCCGCCCCACTGGTCGAATACTGCCGGGTCAATGGCATACTCGAAGAACTCCAGCAGAACCGACACATAGACGACTGCACGGAATATCTTGTAGAATCCTTGTAACTCTTTGCTTTCTTCCATTTTTTTATAGCTTTTTTATTGGGTTGTGGTTCTGATCGCCTCGGATATTGTTGGACTTGATTATTTTGATTCAGACGAAAATAAATGTCATGTTTTTGCAGTAAAAAACAAGACTTTTCTTATATTTGCATCCGGAACAAAACGATTCGATTATGGTGATTACTAAACAGGTACAGGAAATACTGGACGCCACGCCTCCGGGCAAGGTGCTTACCATTGCTGATTTCAATGTGCTGCCGGAGTACCAGCCTGCGTTGGTCAAGGCACTCAGCCGTCTGGTGGCAGAAGGCTCTATCTGCAAGATTGCCAAAGGACGGTACTACAAGCCTAAACAGACGGTGTTCGGCACATTGAAGCCTCCGGTGGCAGAGGTGGTCAAGGACCTTCTGGAACGTAACGGCAAGCCAATCGGCTATATGACCGGTACGGCAGCATTTGCGCAGTTGGGGTTGACGACACAGATCACATCGGCCATTACGATAGGCACGAACAAATACCGCCGGCCTATGAAACGGGGCGAATACAGCGTGTCCTTCCTTGTACAGCCTAATGCAATCACACGGGAGAACATTCCTCTGCTGCTGATCCTTGACGCGCTCAAATTGCTCCGTGAGATTCCGGCAACATCACCTGACGATTGTGTGCGGGGCGTTGCTCGGCTGATAGCCGCTCTGTCCGAAGGCGATCTGGAGAAACTGGCGGACCTGGCCGAAAATTACCAGCCGTATGTCCGGGCATTGCTGGGTGCCATTCTGGACAGTCTTGGAGCTGACACCCGACAATTGCGTGCGACACTCAATGGGGTCACGACCTACAAACTTCCTGTCACCGCACAGGCTTTACCCACCAAATTAAAATGGAACATCGTATGAGACTACACGAGAATCAGCAACTGTTTGCCGATGCCATAGAAGCGGCTGCACGTCCGGTACAGGACGGCGGACTCGGCATCAAGAGTATCTTTATCGAGAAAGACTATTGGATCTGTCGTTCGCTGTCGCTTATGGCTGCCGGAGACAAGGATAATCGTGCCATTTTCAAGGGCGGAACTTCCCTGACCAAGGCCTACGGCATCGGGGCACGTTTCTCCGAGGACATTGACGTGGCCATCGCCGAAGCATGGACACTGAGCGGAAACCAGCTAAAGAACCTCATACGCCGTACATCGAAGAATATGACAGCCGGACTGAAGGAACTGGTCATCCCCGGCATGACAAGCAAGGGATCGCATTACCACAAGGCGTTTTACACCTATCCACGGGCCATAGATACGGAACAGGTCGGAGCAATCCGGGCTGGCCAACTCCTGGTAGAAATCAACAGTTTTGCCAATCCATATCCTTTCGAGCGGCGTTCTCTCTGCAGTTTCCTGACAGAGTTCCTGCAGGCTACCGGCAACAACCGTATGATAGAGGAATACGGGATGCAGCCGTTCGAGGTCAATGTGCTTGACCGTCGCCGCACGCTGACCGAGAAATTGGTGTCACTCATCCGATGCTCGCTGGCCAATCTGTATATGCCGCAGTTGACGGCCAAAATCCGTCATTTCTACGATCTGCATCATCTGCTGAAAGATGAAGAGTGCCTCACGTATCTTCATAGCGATGCTTTCCCCGAAGATTTCAGGTCACTGCTCGAACACGACCGGCAGAGCTTTGACAAGCCCGAAGGCTGGCGTGACCGGCGACTGGAGGAGTCCCCGTTGATGACAGATCTGCCGCAGGTTTGGGGCAACTTGCAGGCAGTTTACATGGGTGAACTCCCGGATTTGGCATATCGTGCCATTCCGGCCCCCTCGGATGTCGAGGAAAGCATACGTCGCTTGATGGCATTACTGCGTGAATTCGGCTCTGGTTTGTAATCGTATGTTGTCCAACAATGTCAAAGAACGCAATCGTATATCTCTGGTTTACCGGTTGATGGTTATAATCGGGCGTACCTTGTGCACCTGTGTCTTGGGTGTTTCCTGTATGGCTCCGCTGCCCATCGAGTAAAGCCAGGCTTTTGCCGTTTCCTGTTCGGCCACTTCCGTGGATGTCCAGTACCAGCAGTCGCCGTCGGTCAGGGGCAACGGATCGCCCCCGCACTGTTCGATGACAGGATTTACCGTTTCCCGGATAGTATATAGCAGACGCATCTGTGCCACCGACGGAACGTATGCGCTCTGCCCGTAACACCAGAGGTCAAAGACCGCTTCCGCCATCGGCGAAGCCGTTTCCTTCGTTTCATATAGAGCGAATGTATTGGCATTGCCGTCATGTGCCGCGAGGTCCGCAGATGTGCCTTGGGCAATACCGAGGCTGTCGGCAAATGCCTGCGGGGTGATGTCCCACAGGTAAACCGCGTAGCCGTTTCCTTCCGCACCCTCATGCTGCCGGGTGTCGAACACGACGGCCACAGCCTTTTTCCCGGATTGCTGGTATTCCGTGTAGGACAAGGCCGTTCCGTCCTCGCACAGGACATGTCCCGGGCGGACAGCCGTGTCCGGTACGTCTATATGCGCGTCACAACCTGTCACGGCGACTGCTGCGACAAGTACCGGTACGAACCGGCTCACCTTTCTGAAAATGTTCTGTTTCATCTTTTCCCTTATTTTATCGGTAGTTTCACACCAAGGGCTACACCTACCCTAAGCAGATCCGCGCCCTTTATCATCAAATCACTCTTCGCCTGCCAGTACAGCGTCCATCCGGACCGCAGCACATAATTGTGCTCGTAACCGAAATGCAGGCCGCCCAGGAACTTCTTCGTGTCGCTTCCTGCCGAAGCTCCTATACGCAAGTTGCCGTAATGATTGCGGCCCCGTATCACGCAAGGCTTGTATGCCACGCCAAAGCCATAGGTGCGGTAGTTGCGCCAGAAGGATTCCGGACAGATATGGCCGCACGGGCCGCATTCGGCCCACTGCAGGTAGCCGTTGGCAAAGAACTCCCACGCGTGCCGGTAGTTCATTTCATGTTCGTATGAAAACGTCACGTCCATACCGTTCCTGTAAAGCAGCCCGACCCCCAGTGAAAGACGGCCGCTGTTGCGTTGTGCGTTCGCGCTGAAGGCAAGGCACATGCAGGCAAACATCAGAATCAGAGTCTTTCTCATAATCATTCCTCCTCCAGCAGGTCAGTGTTAAACGAATCGGCAGACAACACATCCTCATAATCGATGTTCAGGCTGATATTGCGGCCGCTGATTTGCTTTTCCGTCATTTCGACAGTCAGCAGCTTGTCGTTCGGGAAGGTCATCTTCTTGATGACAAGCACATTCCTGTAGCCATGTCGGAATGTCTTTCCCGGTTCCAGTATCATCGCCGGAGTAAGCTCGATAGTCTGGGCGTTGGTGGCCTTGGCGAGTTTCTTGTCAACGAGCTTTACCCTGATCTCATCGATGTCGAAACGGATGTTCGTCTTGTTCTCTATGGAAAAGTCTATGAAGAAGTAGTCCCCGACAGAGTATATGTTGTTCAGGCGCATCACCATACGGTGTGCCTTGGTGGCCACATTCCTGATTCTCGCCGGAGAGTTCCAGATCCGTCTGGCAAAGCGCGTCATCTCGGCGGTTGACATCGATACTGCCGGATTGTTGTAGGCGTTGCGCTCGTGAGGGAGTATCTCCTTGTCCGTTACGGCTTCCTTAAGCCGTGTGGTGTAAACCAGCGCGTATTGCGTGCGGTAGCGTTCCGTGATGACGGTCACGATGGCAATCACCTCGCCGTCCTCGTGTCCGGCTTCCTTGGGTTTCAGCCGTACAATGTTGTCCAAAGGCTGGTCGCCAACCACCTTGTCGGTGGAAATATCCACCATGCGTACCGGCTCCGATGCCGTGATGACGGTCGTCACCTGTTCGTTGACCGTCAGTTGTTCCATTTCCTCGTAGGTCGTCTGCGCCTGTGCATTCCGCGTTCCCAGCAGTCCGGCTGTCAGAAGAAATACCGTTCCGATTTTCTTGAGATTCATATTCATGTCGTTGATTGTTTATATTCCATTTGTTTTTCTTTTACCCTTATGTCGTCGTATGTATTCGCTCCAGTTCTTCCCGGATACGGAGTTCGGCGATGTCGCAGTACTCCTTCATGGTCTCGAATCCGATATAGTGCCGTCCCGAACGGATTGCGGCAATGGCAGTCGTTCCGGACCCGATGCAGTTGTCCAGCACGGTGTCCCCCTCGTCGGTGTAGGTGCGTATCAGGTACTCGACCAGTGCCACAGGCTTCTGGGTCGGATGATAGAATGCCCCTGTCTTGTGTTCTTTCGGGATGAAAATGACCGATGTCGGATATTTGTTGTCCGCCATGCGTACCGGTACCAGCTTCATCTCCCCGTAGCACCGGTTCGTGAAACTGCCTTCCGTCATGCTGCGTCCATGGTTTCTCCTTTCGGGAGGGCACGGTGTCATCTGCGGATGATACACGGGCTGCTTCATGTAGAACACCAGAATGTCCTCATGCTGGCGCAACGGCATCCGGTTGGCATTGAGATGGCCCGTAACACGGTCCTTCTGCCATACGAGGTTATAACGCCAGATTCCCGGTTGGGAAAGCATGAGATGCGCGGAGAAGATTCCCTGGGCGAACAGGATGATCGGACTGTCCGGCTTGATAATCCTACGGTACTGCTCCCACAGCGGACCGAGGGGTATCTGCCTGTCCCAACATGCTGACCGGTTGCCGCGGTTCAATACACCGTAAGGCAGGTCGGCGATGATGGCATCGACGCTTCCCTCCGGCATACGGCTCATGCCTTCCAGGCAGTCCATGTTGTATATCTTGTCCGTTTCTATCATATCGCGTCGTTTTTCGGCCCTCCAAGCTGCAGGGCACTCGCCCAAGTACAACGTCCCTTCCGGTTTTCCCGGACCTCACACTCCCAGAAGGTATTCATCTCCGCGTGCTTGAAATTGACCGCCCCGTCTCCCGGCCCGTAAAAGCCGGTGTATTTCTGGAAGGCGAACAAGGCGATTTTCCGCCCGTCCTCTGCCAGAAAGTTGCATATTAGGGCGAAGCGTCCACCTTTCTGCCACCATTGGGTACTCACGAGTTGCCCGACGAATGTTTCGGCCTTGTCGGGAGCGAGGAAGTCATCGTAGTAAAAGCCGTCCGTTCCCTCATGTAGTTTTGAAATATCTGTTTCCATTGTCTCGAACTTTTTTATTTCCTTTTTTCCTGACCATTGACCAGATAGACGAAAGTCCCGTATTTCAGCTTGACCTTGTTTTTCTTGATGGCCTTGCTGATGGCGTTGCTCGTCTTCTGGTAAGCGTTGTTCACCGCCTGCATTCCCCATTGGGCGAGGCTGTTCCCTGTAGTTCCGGTACTCATGCTCATGTTGCCCGACATGGCACTGCTGGCCACATCCTTGCTCGTTTCCCGGAACTGGCTGTTCGGGACATACAGGCCCTCCATACCGTCCGTGTCATAAAGCGCGAGACTGACTTTCACAAGCTCGTCGTCCACAAGGATGCTGTTGATGTTTCCCTTGACACGTCCGGACGAGAAGCCGCTTACCGTGGCGTACAGGTACGTGCCCCGTTTCACCACGCACTCGTCTATTTCCACGTCATCCAGCAGGCGCAACCTGATTCGCGAGCCGTCCACGGCCTTGATGTCCTCGTCTATGATGGCCTGGATCAGCTTCGGTTCACGGGCATCCTTCGCCAGCGTGTTGAAATAGTCCGAGGTGGTCTTCACCTTGCGGACAACCGCGCTGGGCGGTTCGTCTGCCGACGGTGCTTGCACCGGACGTTTCTCTTCGTCGATGGTGCCGGCCTCCGGTACATTTTGCGGCGGAACGGTGTCCGTGGTATCCGCCTCTTCCGGGGGCATCACCATGTTCTGTCCTTTCAGCCGTGCTTCGGCAAGGGCCTTTTCCAACTCTGCGAGTGCTTCCTGTTCACGCTCTTTGGCGGCGGCAATTTCCGCTGCCGCTGCTTTTTCCTGCTGTTGCTCATCGAGCAGGGCGATGTCATCCTGCGTGTATTGTGATTCATATTCTTCCTTGTTTTCATCAGGTTCGTCTCTTTCTATGTTGCCGACCGCCGAGTAGTCCTGTATCTTGCCCCACGATTTCTCCATGTTCTCGTATTTGCTGCCAATGCCGTCATCCTTGATCTGCGCTTCCGGCAGTTCCGGATTCAGGAATTCCGTTGTCTGCAGCGTCTTGTCCGGTATATCCGCCGTTTCAGTATGAAACAGGTCAAATATGAAGTAGGACGCACCGAGCAGAGGGATATAAAGAATGGCAGGGAGCATGTACTTCGGCTGTCTGAAATTGATTTTCTCAAATATCTTTTTCATGGCAAGTCTGTTTTGCTACGGTTTGTATTTCCTGTCCCGGTTTCCCTCAGTTCCTCTTCCTGCAACATCCTGTGCCGCTCCCTCAATACCGAATCCTGCATCTCTGTCGCTGTCCTCTCCGCCGGCTGGTGACGATATACCACTGTTATACGGTAGATGTTCCATGCCAGCCCGCCCAGCACGAAAGCGAACACGATGACCAGAAAAAGAGTACGGTGCACGTTGGCAAAGCCCTGCACCTTGGCTGCCGCCTTGTCTATACGGGTCGCCTTGGCAAACTTGCGTCCGGCTTCCACATCACGCTCATAGCGTTCCTTGTACTTCGGATCATTCCTGTCAGGCATCTTTTCGCCCAGCAGCATCCGTCTGAATCCCTTGATGTTCATATCCTTGATTGTTTAATAGTTGCTCTTGCTTTTCTGTTCTATATCCTTGTTAAGGAGAGTGCGCCAGTTCACTATCAGCAGACCGTGAGGGTTGTTCTCCGTTCTCGGTACACGCTTGAGCTGACCGGCTGTCACCAGCTCACGCATCAGGATGTTGCTTCTGCGTTCGATTCGCTGGCGGCCGTAATAGGTGAACTCCATGGTGCTCTTGTCAAAGCGGATGCTGTCACAATAAATCGAAAACACGGCACTCGTGCCGAGGATGTTGGAGTAAAAACCTTTCTCCTTAAGAGTGTTATATTGCGCCAGACCGGTTTCGTCCACCAGATACATCGCCTTTTCCATCGTGTATTTGATGTATTTGTCATCAGGCGGCAAGGTGAAGAAATAGTGGTGGAACATCTCCACATGGCTTTTGGCTTCCACGTCAAGCGTTTCATCCATCGTGGTACGGTTGACAAGAATGGGCACGTTGCCGTCCAGCACGTACACCTTTTTCTGTGCATCCGACACCATTGTCCTGGCTGTCCAGATGCTCGATACGCTGATGATGACACATCCCACGAGAAAGGCCGTGCAGATAATGCCCACCAGCCGTATCTTGTTTTCCAGATGCTTGATAATCATATCGGTTTATTGTCTTTTCCCGTTCAACATCATTACATATTCATCGTGCAGCATCGGCATGACTGTTTCCTGCAGTTCCGCAGCGAGAGCCCCGAACTCATCGGAAAAGACATGCACGTAATGGCCCAGCGTCATGACCTGCACGAATACCCACCAGATGCCGCGTTTGCGCACTTTCGCCTTTTTCTGCAACTTGGCCATTTGCAGACGGTAGGTCAGGTAAGCGGCCAGCGGCGCTGCATAACGGTCGTCATACTCGAAGCCTTCGTCAAGGGCTTCATACTCCGGGGTAACCACATGGTTTTCCGGAACTTCGGTAATCTCTTTTCTCATGCGTTCATTCGCGTAGCGCAGGAAGCGTCCGTCCTTGCACCATTCTTTGATTTGTTCTTGTACGTTCATACTTTTTTATTTTTAAGGATTGTTGTTTATATGTTTTTTATCTTATCTCATGATTGCCCCGATACCGCCTGTCGCTGTCATCTTGGCCTGCTGTGCCACGCCTTCTCCAAAATTTCTCGTACTGAAGGCCGTGTCGCCCTCCGGTATCATCCACGCCGCAAGGTCAGGTACAAGGTTCAGACATTTCAAGGCTACAATGCTTGCCGCCATCAGATAACCGGCGGAGAAGAAACTGTTCTGCAGGTAGGCCGCCATTGTCTGCTCGCTGGCCGTGATTGCGGTCAGGTTTTCCACCTGGATGCACAGCACGATGTCGAAAAGGAGCAATACATAGAAGCCCACGAAGTAGAGCATGGCCCCGTAGAAATGTACCGTCAGGTAACGTGTCAGCCATTTTGCCCAGGAACCTTCCCATTTCGGCAGCAGAGAGAACGCCCATTGCAACGGGCCGAATATCGTCAGCATACCGAGCAATATCTGCTGGCAGTAGATCGTCGCCCACCAGCCTATGCGGAACACGACAAGGGCAATCAGCATGATGATTTTGTCTATTCCCACGACGACACCGGCCGTCAAGGAGGTGAACCACAGTTCCGCGGCATCCTTTTCCATGCTGGTCACTTCATCCACACCGGTCTGCTCCATGGTCGCCTCGATAAGGTTGGGGTCTGATGTTCCCGTGTGGGCGACATCCGCCTGTGCCTGCAGGCTGTGGTACATCGTGTCCCTTACGTGGATGAGCTGCTGCACTTCCTCGAACTTGTCCGCTATCTGTGTGGCTTCCGCCTCGTACAGGTCATGCGTGTACGAACCGATGCAGTTCGGGATGTAGGAAAGGAAGTCCAGAAAACACCAGTTGCTTCCGCTGCCGGCCATACCCGTGTCTGCAGGCGGATACCACCAGCAGAGAACGATGGAAACAGCCAGCGGCCTGAACAGCTTCATCACATCCAGCGGCTCATGCTTCACCATCATCTTGTAGGCCATGCCTGCCGCCATGACAAGCGAGAACAAGGCGGCCAGAGCCATGCACATCTGCAGTATCCACCAGTAACCACCAATTATTACAGATGGGTAAAACCATAGGAAAACGAATATAAAGAAATTGGCTAAATCGTACTGATTTATAGTTAGTTATGAATAAGGGCCGATTTTTGATTAGACCGTTATATTTGCCTAAATTGAGATTTTTTCGTGCGCTTTTTGTCCCGTTTTTGTCCCTTTTGGATTTATCTTTGCGAAGTGTATAAGTGACTGATAAACAATATAGTAACAAATCCAAGAATCGGATAACACAGAAAAGAAAATGGGACGTAAGAAGAAAGAAATCAAAATGAAAGAGCCTGTCCGCATACGCGAAAAGAGGCTCAACGACGGTAATGTAAGCCTGTATCTTGACATGTATTACATGGGCGCAAGGAAGAAGGAGGGCTTGAAGCTCTACCTCGTGCCGGAAGTGAACGCCGTTGCCAAGTTGCAGAACAAGAACACGCTCAAACTGGCCGAGCAAATCAAGGCAGAACGTATCCTCGACATTCAGCAACATGGCCTTGTGAATTGGGATAACGTGAAAAAGGGACGGATGACGCTTGCCGCTTGGGTGGAGAAGTACACTAAGGATGAAAACGGCCTTACTCCTGCAAGCATGAGGTCGAAACGGAACGCACAGACAAGGGTGGAGCAATACCTATTATATATAGGAAAACCCAATCTTGCCCTGAAAGAGGTGGACAAGGATTTTTGTAAGGGCTTTATCGCCTTTCTGAAAACCTGCACGTTCAACAACGGGAAAAAGACATTGGGTAGTACCACCTGCCGCATCTTCATGAACCGCCTTGCCGCTGCCTTGAACATGGCTGTCCGTGAGGGGCTGATTAACAGCAATCCGTTCAAACTGTTGGACGCAAAGGAGAAGCCGCAAAAGAAAAGTGCCATGCGTGAGTTCCTGACCATAGAGGAATTGCGGACGCTGATTGCCACTCCGTGCCGATACGACATTGTGAAAAAGGCATTTCTGTTTTCATGTTTTACCGGGTTGCGGTACAGCGATATGATGGCCTTGAAGTGGAACGAGATACACAAGGCGGCTGACGGCAAGACGCTCTACATCGAACATGAGCAGGTAAAGACCAAGAACACGGTGACGATACCGCTTTCCAATGAAGCCTTGAAGTGGATGCCCCGAAAGTCAAAGGACAGCGAAAGGGTGTTCCATCAACTCCGCATTACCTCTACCACGGTTGAAGTGGTGCTGGGTGAATGGATGCAGGAGGCTGGAATACAGAAGCACATCACCTACCATTGCTCACGTCATACGGCAGCAACCCTGTTGCTGACACTCGGTGCTGACCTTTACACGGTGAGCAAGATTCTCGGTCACCAGAGCATCAGGATGACCGAGGTCTATGCCAAGATTGTGGACAAGAAGAAAATCGAAACGATGAACCTCGTGAACAATATGTTTGTGTAACCAATTAGAAAAGGATAAGTCTTATGAAAGTAGAAATCAAAGTGAGAATGTTGACCGCCGGAAACCGTAGTCTGTATTTGGATTATTACGAAACGGGCTTCCGCAAGAAAGAAAATCTGCACCTCTATCTAATCCCCGACGATGCTCCCCATGCGAAGAAGCTCAACGGGGAAACCTACCGCAAGGCGCAGGAGATACGTGCGCAACGCATCCTGAATCCCCCGACCTTTGAGAAGAAGAAAAAGACGGAGGAAAACAAAACTGCCAAGACGATGACTTGGCTTGGTTGGTGCGATGACTATATCCAAAGTGCGATAGACAACGGCAACTGCAAGAAGATGATTGCACACAAGCGCGTTGTTCGCAAACGGATAGCCGCCTATCTCCAACGGGTAAAGCGGACGGATGCCCTGCTGAAAGATGTGGACAGGGATTTGGTTAGCGGCCTGTTCGACTATATGCGGAGTTACTGCAACCGCAGGCAAATAAAGACGAATGGCGGCAGACTGGCAGCTTATACCCTTGTACTGTTCGAGGAAACGGTAAAGGCTATTTTCAACAAGGCGGTGCGTGACGGATTGATTTCGTACAATCCGGTTCAAGATCTTACAAGGGAAGAACGCTTCCATGCGCCTGACAAGCACCGTGAATACCTGACTGCTGACGAACTGAAACGCTTTCTCGCAGTAGCACCACAAACCGCAATGGAGCAGACCGTACAGATGGCTTTCGGCTTCTCGTGCATGACTGGGCTTCGACTCGGCGATATGCAGCATTTACGGTGGAGCGACATCAAGGACGTGAACGGTGTGCAGATGGTTTCCATTATCCAGCACAAGACCAAGCGTCCCGTCACCGTTCCGCTCAACACTTTGGCTTTGTCCTTGCTTCCTCCAAGACCGGAGAACGGAGAGGACGGCATTATCTTCCCGTTGGTGAAGAAGCCCGACAACGTGGCTAAGTATGTGCGGCGTATCAAGGCAAAGGCTGGGATAGAAAAGGATTTCACCTACCACAGCAGCCGACATTCGGCGGCAACACTGGCAATAACGGCAGGTGCGGAACTCTACTCGGTCAGCAAGATATTGGGGCATGGCAGCATCGCGTCCACGCAGGTTTACGCAAAGGTGAACATGGAGAAGAAAGTGGAGGCAATGAGCTTGACGGATGGGGTGTTTTAATTGATGGATAAAAGAATGGCGGCAATTTTGAGTAGCCGCCATTTTATACAAAAATTTATTTCCAAATAGGGTTTTCACGCCAACCTTTCGTAAATCCTAACTGATAGACAGGAATGTTTGGGTGTGCGTCAAAGAGTGCCAAAATATCACGTTTAATATTATTTTCCGGAAATATGGCATTGCAGAGATATAGTAATGCCGAAATTGGTCCGAAAGCCCGTTGTTTTTGACCTTCAGTCATATCTGAAGCAAGCCATTTATCTCTATGCCCTTTCAGGTTGGTTGGTTTTTTAGGGAAAATGCGATACCATAGGCGTGAATGGTGAGCCACAATATTTCTCAACATTGATATAGCTTCTAACCAACTGGATAAATCTTTTGCCGAATATAGTCCAAAAGAGTTTGCAATGGCAGAACGTGCAGGTAATTGAGGCTTCAGATTTTTGTACATTTTGGATAAAGTTCCAAAAGAGGCTGTCTCAAATATCATCCATGCATCCGGATTGTCGCCAATCAGTGTATTCTTGTCCCAACCGGCATGGCTGTTAATATAATCTCTTGCAAAGGGGTCTGTACTGCGTCCAAATTCATATTTCAATTCCAAAACAAAATCCTCGTGATATTTTTCATTCTCAAAATGAGCCTTGTCTAAATACCACAATCCGCTGCCATATTGTTCTGATATCACATTGATAATTCGCGTTCGCAATCCTATTTCCAATATCCCGACAGCACCAAAGATGATTTGCCTCAAAGCCTTGTCAAATTCATATCGTTCAACAACCGTGCTGAAATGTGTGTTGGCAATAAAATCGTGTTCTGTTTCCTTGTCAAGCATATCCATCCAATAGTATTTTAAGCGGAAATAGCTTACCCGTGACAAGAAAGCCAGCGCTTTTTTCTCATCCTCAAACAACATTCCTCTGCTTTTCAGTATGGAAAGGTGCTCTTGCTCTGTTCTTGGTTTTTGATTGCTCATATATAAAAAATGACCCGCCCGCAGTTCTTATGGGATGCAGACGAGTTCTGTTATCGGTGAATCGGCATCAGCCGAAAATCATTCTAATTTGTATGCAAAGGTACTGGATTTTTCTGAAATAGCAAAATGAATTATCTAATTTTCTTCTAAATCAGATGCAAGAGCAAACTAAAATTGGTCTAAATCCAAAGAAAATCATTTACCAATAAAAAATTGTCGAAGATTTTAGCTACTTTTGTAATTGGATTGAGTTAACTCACTCCAAGACATATTGAAAAATAAGAGGCGTTATGTCTTCTTCCTGCGTGTACAAAGCCTAGGAAACTTCAATCACGTTGAACAGGGGAAGGTGTGATGGTCTCCACGCATATGCGTGGGGCTGTTATTCCCACATCTGTTCATAAAGGTTTCCTAGCACCTGTACACAAGGACGTGGTCTACAGTTCCCACGCTTTCTTTTGTCTGGTGTTAGAGGATCCAACTATTGAACGTAACCGAATTCTATAATTTGAATTATCTCGTAAAGATACATTGAACAGAAAAATGGGAAATAAAATTAATATAGCCGTCATAGGATTAGGGTACATTGGATTACCCTTATTTTGTATTCTTTCCAAGCACTTCGCTTGCGTAGGATTGGATAAAGACAATGCTCGTGTAAATCTGCTAAAAGAAGGAATAGACTATCGAGAATGTGAAAAGCGGCGCAATATAATAATGGCATTATGGAAGAGTACATTTACATCAGAATATGCCGATTTAAAAGACTGCAATGTATTCATAGTTTGCGTTCCCACAGGAATTGATGAACATAAACATCCTGATTTAATGCCATTAAAAGAGGTCTGTACATCAGTTGGCAAAATATTGAAAAATAACGATTTGGTCATCTTTGAATCAACGGTCTTTCCCGGAGCAACAGAAGATATATGCATTCCAATACTTGAAAAGTATTCTTCTCTTAAAGTCAATATTGACTTTTCTGTCGGATACTCTCCAGAAAGGGTTAATGTGGGCGACAAATGTCATCGGATTGCTTCTACTCCTAAAATCATTTCCGCTTCAAATACAAACTCTCTTCATCTTATGCGTGAGATTTATTCTGTGGCCATAGATGCCCCTATCATAAATGCATCAAGTATTAAAGTGGCTGAAGCAACAAAGATGTACGAGAATGTTCAACGGGATGTTCTTATAGCATTGGCTAATGAATATGCTGATTATTGCAGGTCAGAGAAAATAAACATTGCTGAAGTTACGGAGTGTGCCTCAAGCAAATGGAATTTTTCCTGCGTCAATCCAGGACTGGTAGGAGGGCATTGTATAGGTGTTGATACATATTATCTTCTACAGCGGGCAAAAGAGAAAGGACAATCTTTGGAACTAGTGAAGAAAGCTCGAAGCATTAATGAGGCAGAATCTCAAAAGATAGCTGAACGCATACAAAACTTGGCCATCAAGCTAAACGCTACAAGAATTTTATTGCTCGGCCTATCATATAAAGCAAACACACCGGACTGTAGGAACAGTAAGGTTGTAAATGTATATGGTATCTTAAAGAAGAACTTTCCAATTGTAGATTGTTTTGACCCGATTGTTGATAGGGAAATGGCAAAAAGGAATTTCGGGATTTGTGTGATACCCAAAGACAAATTGACATCAGATTATGATTTGGTTGTAAAAATGGTAAATCACAAAATCTTTAACAAAATTGATAAATGCATTTATGCAAAATTTATTGAACTAAAAGACTTATTATGATTCAACAAATAAAAAATACCTCCGTTAGGCATACAGAAGAACACGGTTCAGATATAGTTTTTTTAAAAAACTTCTATAAAGAGCATGGTCACTTTCCAATGTTTAGTCAAGTATTGATTGAAACAAGAACTGATTGCAACAATCATTGCCCTTTTTGTCCACATGCGTTCAACAAAAAAACTTTGGGCGTTATGGAATGGGATTGTTACACAACAATCATAGATCAGTTGTGTAGAATGAACTATAATGGCCGTGTAGCGTTGATGCTTTCCAATGAGCCTTTGTTGGATAACCGTCTTTGTGACATGATTAAATATGCCAAATCCAAATCACAACGCCTGTTTTTGGATATAACAACTAATGGAAGATTGCTGACTGTGGAATTTGTCGATATGCTTTTTAGGTTGGGTTTAGATAATATAAACATCAATGATTACCGTGGAGACAGAGACAGATATCCTCAAAGATTGTCACCCAATCTTGAACCTATTTATGCTGCGTATGGCAATAACCCTAAAGTTTGTTTCAAACGCAGGCGATTGGATGAGTCTCTACCAAACTATGCAGGCAATATTCCGCAGTCTTTCGAGAAAGAGGATTTCGGCTTTTGTAATTATCCATTTCGCAAACTTACCATTGCGTACAATGGCTATGTCCTCTTGTGCTGTGATGATTTTATGTATGATACCAACTTTGGAAATATAATGGCCAATAATATTCTTAACTGTTGGTATAGTCCACAGTTAGACTATATGCGATTCTCACTCCTCGAAAACAAACGTGTCGGTCTGTGTGAAAGATGCAATGATAGTCAAGATTATAATACATTTGCGTAGAATGAAATCGGATTATTTTGAATGTCCATTTTGCGGTAGCCATGGACCGTTGATGCTGATGGGAGCGGATAGATTTCCTGTCCTTAAAAACCTTCAAGTTATAGGAGCAGGACGAAGAGCAGCCCGTTGTCCTATCTGTGCTTCAACAGATAAAGAAAGACTGGTATATGCTTTCTTGAATTACATGGAGCGGTTAAATTCCAAGACAGATATTAGCATATTACACATCGCGCCGGAAAAAAATCTTCAAAGATGGTTGGAGACAATATCAAATAAGTATATAGCAGGAGATGCATTTTTACAAAATCAAGAATTTGCTGGCAATGTGAGGTATGTTGACATTTGCCATACTGATTTTTCGGATTTGGAATTCGATTATGTCATATGCAACCATGTTATTTGTGATATAAAGGACGCTTCCGTAGCTCTGAATGAAATATATAGGATATTAAAATATGGTGGGATGGCAATTGCGCAGGTCCCAATCACCCAAATTTCAAAGACAGTAGAATATCCCGAGGTTAAGACTAAGGAAGACAGAGAAACAGCTTATGGCTATGGCTATCATGAAAGAATTTATAATAATGAAGAATACAAGAAACTTTTAATAAGTGCAGGATTTCATGTCAATGTTTGTAATATTTCTGACAGGTTTAATACAATGGGATTAAATAGTCAAGAAGACCTTTATATATGTAGAAAAGTGGACTTATGAAACTTAATAAAGAACAATTTGAGGCTTTCCGCATGGAAATAGCCACATTTGGCAACATTCCCATATTAAGTCAATATTGTGGGATTGGCTGTGTGTTTTGTAAAGTACATACAGATTCATATCTTGGTCATTACCCCAAGATACCTCCTATTGACAGAGAGGATTTGTTGAAAGGATTTGAATATATTAATCCTGACGTTAACTATGTCCGACTTGGTGCGGGGGTATTGGTTGCCCCGCATACAGACCCATATTTGCATCCTCAGATTTATGAATTTATAAAGTTGGCATCTGAACACTTTCCAACGAAGAAAATCACGACTGTAACAACAGGCGCATACATTAGAGAGGACAAAATCGATTTTTTGAATTCAATCCCGAACTTTGGCATTGACTTATCGTTAATCACCATGCAAGGACAACGTGAGAAGATTATTCCACGTTCAGAACGAGCGCGGACTATGTTCTTGTTAAAGCATGCTCCATTGAACAAGTGTACACTTATGTTTACAGGTAACCTTGATGATGTGAAAAAAGACTTGGATTTACTTTATGAACTTGGCGTAAACAAACGGGTTCGCCAGATCTTGGTAAGGAGGATGGAACATACTTCGACTTCACAACCTCGCTTGAAAGAACTTTCAAGAGCTTGCATTGAAAACTACGAGGAATGTATCAGTTGGGTTAAAGCTAATTATCCAGATGTGGTATTTACTGTACCTATCCTCAAAGATGTTTTCAGGGGCGGCAATAATGAATATTTCATAGACGCTGATGAGAGAATCAAAACGCATAAGAAAATAATAAGCGAATTGCCAAAAGGAACTTATGTGAATTTGATCTGCCCTCTTTCGGGATACGATTATTTTACCAAGGCGTTTACAGACTATGATAATGTGAAGACAAATCTCATAAAAAACAATCTTTATGGCGGTTCAGTTTCCGTTGCCGGTTTGCTCAACCATCGAGATATTAAAGAACAGTTTCACCCAGATAGGAATGATTTGATGATAATGCCAAAAGAAATGTATAATGCTGATGGTGTAGATTTGTTGGGTGAAAAAAAAGAGTTATTGGAAGAATACTATAATACGAAGATAATACTGGTTTAGCATGAAATCTATAAAATGGGACAAACTTAGGATTTTAGTTACTAACCGTTGCAACTATCATTGCCCGTTCTGTCATAACGAAGGGCAAGAGAAAGACAATCAGGCTGGAATGATGTCTTTGGAATTGTTCAAACAATTCATTGACTATTTGGACGGAGAGAAACTGTCAGAAATAAATTTCAGTGGTGGGGAACCCTTTCTACATAAAGGCATTGTTGACATGATTTCTTATGCCAATGAGCATTTGGCATGTGACATTAGCTGTGCTACTAACCTGTCTTTGATAACAGATGAGCAGATAAGGTGTTTGGCAAAAACCCGAGTAAAATTTAATATACAGTTCCCATTTGCCACTGTTAAAGATTTTGCTTCCAGTACAGGAACAGGAAATTTATCAGACACCTTGGCAAGGATAAAAACTATAAGGGCTCAAGGAATGGAGCTTGGCTTAAACACAGTAATCCAGTCTTTGAACATGGAAGCTATAGAACGGGTAATATCATTTGCTTTGAAGAACGAAATTCCGCTTAAGCTACTCCCACAAATAGGATTGAACGGCAGCGACCATTTTATCGAGCACATTCGACCAATCTTGGAAAAATTGTCAACAAATTTTATAGACAAGGGTACAGGAGCATTGAAGTGGACAATACAATCCGGTGTACATAAGACCTCGGTGTTATACATAGATTCCCCTTGTTTCAAGCAAGACATCGAAACATGCAGAAACTATGGAGAAATAAGAGTGTTGCCCAATTTTACTCTTCAAACATGCATCTTGAAATCTGGAGATGAAAAATTAGCCCTCGACAAAGGGAGGAAATTTGTGATTGGTCAATTTGAAAAATTATGGAACAACTTCAATCACTGCTAAGAAAATACAATTTGTCGCACAAAGAAGAGTTAATCTTCGCTCCTTGGAGTAAGCAATATTGTGAAAACATATTTCCCAAATACTGGGAAATTGTTTATTCACTATTAACTGGACTAAATAGAAATAGTCTTGTTATAGAAATAGGTTGTGGATTAGGTGATGTCACTGCCATATTATGCTATCTTAAATTTGTTCATATTATGTCATTCGAGAAAGATGACCGCATCAGTTCCCTGGCACAAAAAAGGATGTATGAGATGTTTGGCCGTAGAGATATCATTAGAAATGAAGAATTTCCTAACGGGCATCAATATTCGGCTGATGTCCTTATCCTTGTAAACTGCGCTTACGGGAACTTAGCCCAAACTAAACAGGAATACATGGACTTGATGCGAAAATACTATGTGAGCGCAGGTCGCCCCAAATACTATTTGATGGAAGTCATTGATTCATCATATACAAAAGTGGACGATGAGTTTCCCGAACATATAAGGCTTTCCTGCAGCGACATCGCTAAGCTTTTCCCCGATAGCGACATCACTTCATGGCAAACCTACAAATACCCTGTGAATAAAAAAAGCAAGACCCTATACTTGATAAGACGAACATGAAAATACTTATAGTTACGACAGAAATAGGCCTGGACGGAGGAGGATTGTCTTTATCCTGTACAAAACTGGCAGACGTATTGTCAAGGAAACATACAGTTGAGATTGCGGACTCAACTGCCCAGCCAATCCTTACGGCTTCAGGCGGTGCTTTAGCTCATTTGCGCCATTCCATAGGCATGGAGTATAAGCTGAAGATGGAAGTAGAAAAATATAAGGACTATGATGCAGTGATTGGATTTGGAGGTAATTTCAATGGTTATTATTCATCGCTTTTGGCTCATAAAATAAATGCAAAATATGTTTTGAGCTTTAGGGGAAGCGACATCAATTTGTCCAAATGGTCGGCCGAAACAGATTGGTACTCACACAAGGCAATTGATAAAGCGGACAAGATAGTCGTTTTGTCTAATGAAATGAAAAATAATGTTTTGCATGTTAGCCCGTCAGCCAAAAATAAAGTAACAATTATTCCTAACGTATTTGAAGGCAAACAGACGAAGATTTCTTTCCCGAATCTCCCGTCCTCCATCACAATAGGATGTGCGGCTTCTTATCTGAACGAGAAAAAAGGAATAGCCAATCTTTTATGTGTGGTTTCTGAGTTTAAGAAAATGTCGCCATTACCGATAAAACTGATTTTAGTAGGTAAAATAGACGATGATTTGAAACTTGAATACCAACAAATAATCAATGACTTGAAGCTGAAAGACAATGTCTTGCTCGTGAACAAGATGTCGCGTTCCGATTTGGCACAGACAATGAAAAATTGGGATTTCTACGTACAGGGCTCGGTTTGTGAAGGTTGTTCGAATTCGGTTATGGAAGCTTTCCAAAATGGATGTGCATTCATTAGTACCAAGACTGGGTTTATCGCAGAGGCACTATCGCCCAAATATCCATATTTTTTCTTTGACAGTTTTAATCCGACTTCCATGTCCTTGTCCTTATTGAAACTGATTAACTTGAAAGATAAGGAGCTGCTATATTCCAAAGCCCATAAGGACCTTGTGCGATGTTGTAACAAATATATAATTGAAAATAAATGGCTTGAAATTTTCGATACAGTTCCAGTGCAACGTCCGACCCCCGACGGTATAGAAAATGTGATTGCCATTGGGTTGCATGACATACAAGGTGAATTGCATGACAGCATTACCACTCCTGTGGCTGTTTTTGAAAAGTTTGTCGATCAGATTTACAATTCTGGATACGGATTGTGTTCAATGAGAGATTATATAGCAAAGAATGCAGAAGAAAGAAAATCGTGGATTGTATGCACCTTCGATGATGGATACAAAGACTTGAATGAATATGCTCTACCTATTCTTTGCAAGTATGGTTTCACGGCATCCGTTTTTATTTGCACCGGTCTAATCGGCAAAGACAACAAATGGAACAATAAGGACGCCGTGCCGAGACGACACCTGAATATGGATGAATTGCATAATCTACACAGAAACGGTTGGGAGATTGCATCTCATGGGGTTCACCATTACAATCTTTTGAAGCTAACAGCTGTTGAAATAGATTCTGAGTTAAGTATGTCGCATGACTTTCTTGTCAAGGAATGGGGTGAGGCCATCTCTTACGCTTATCCTTACGGTGCTTACAATGCTTTCATAATGAATTGTGTTGGCAGGTATTATAAATATGCTTTTTCAGTGACACAAGGTGGGGATTCACTCGTGGCAGATTCATTGCAGATTAGGAGGTATTCAATAGCCGAAATTTATCAAATGTTAAACTCAGGACAATGAAAAAAGCATTAGGAATATTCCGGGGATTTCCCGGTCTGGGAAGAGTAGTCGCTGGCGTATCCATAATGGAAACGTTAAGGGACAGATACGGCTACGACATCAGGATGATAAGCTATCTTCAAGGCAACAAGTATCTTACTTTGCGAGGTTACGACGGTTTGAAAGAAGCAACCACATTTGACTATTGTTCCATCGGCTTACTCCCCACAAATAAAATGGGTGTCCACATACATAACACAATCAAAAGTTTCATGCCCGATGTTTGCATTGTCGATGGCGAGCCATTAATTCTGCAATCAATAAAAATTTCCTATCCAAATATAAAGATTGTGGCACTTTTGAATCCTTCTGATGTTGACAACCCAAGCAACGACAAAGAAGCAATGGATTTCTTCAATGCAATATATTCTTTATGCGACCTGGCGGTGGTTCATGGATTGAGAATATTGAAAGATGATGGCCGATATAAAAGCTTTATCTCCATTCCCACAATCCTTCGTCGGGAAATCTTTGAAATAAAGAATATCCCGACAAACAACATTTATTGCGTATTAGGTGGCGGAACAGAAAATGTTGACATGACATTTGTTGAATCAACAATCAGAATAGCCGAACTTTGTCAAGAAGTTGCAACTCTTTTGCCTCAATATACCATTCATCTAATATGTTCAAGCCAAAACATTTTCAATGCATTGACAACGAATAACATGCCGAAGAATCTGCGGCTTTATGACAAAATAATATCCCCCAACCATTATTATTCTGATGCTTCGCTCATAATCACAAGGTCTGGTCGTAATACATTGAGCGAGTTGGCTTTTTTGGGGATTCCGGCCATTTCATTCATTTCAGGCTGTTCCTACAGGACAAGCGAACAATCAAGCAATGTGAAAGATTTGGGCATGTCCTGCGTGAAAGCTGCTTCTTTAGAAATCACTCCACTGAAATTGTCCGAACTCTGCACTAAGATGATTGGCCTAAAATCACAAAACTGTTTTCAATGTGGCAACCACATAGCCATAAATAATATATTGACATTATGCGACTGATACATCTTAGTGACATTCATTTGACAGCAAATGGACACCCAATATGGGGCGTAGAGCCTCTCGTGCAATTTAACAAAGCTATTGAAAAGATTAGCTCGATAAATGAGATTGACGCGATTGTTATAAGCGGCGACCTGTCTGATGACGGAAGTCTTTGGACTTATGAATATATAGACAAGACATTTGCCAAACTCGGAGTGCCTACATATTGTTGCCCTGGGAATCACGATAATTTAAACGTTTTCTACCAAGGCTTTCAACCCTCTTTTTATTTGAGAGACGAAGTGTTTAAGCTTGGGGAATGGACATTTATAATGTTAAATTCAGTCATGCCAGGAATGTCAAGAGGCCATGTCGATGTCAAGAGATTGTCCGACACGATACAATCAAGCGATGAGCCAATTGCAGTGGTTGTTCATCATCCTCCCATAGAACAAGACGGATGGCTGAATAGGAAATTGATGGAAAATCGAGACGAATTCAATAACATAATCATTCAAGACCATCGAGTGGAACTTGTCCTTTATGGGCACAGCCACTGCTATACGAATAAAAGCATAAATGGGATAATCTATAGTTCAGCTTCGTCTATCGGTTTTGCTTTCCACCCAAATCTTCCCAAATTTGAGATAGCACATGGTAATGAAGGTTTTTCCTTGGTCACTTTGAACGGATTAGGTGTAAAAGTAGAGAATGTCCTGATATAATATAGTTCAATATCAAAAAAATATGAATGTTACTAAAGACAAAATACGTTTTATTGTAGACATAGTTGCTCATTGCAATTTGAATTGCAAGTCATGTGGTCACTTTTCCCCATTGGCTCCAATGTCTTTTCTCGACATAAGATCTTTTGAAAATGATTTGTGTAGATTAAATGAATTGTTAAACGGGAATATTCATTGCCTTGAACTTATGGGTGGTGAAGCGTTGTTACATCCTCAATTAGATGACTTTATAAAAATTACCGCCAAATATGTAACAGGGGAGAAAAACCTATGTACCAATGGAGTTCTTCTCTCCAAACTCCCAGATAAAACATATGAATTATGTGCAGACACAAATACGACTATTTGCATAACGATGTATCCAATAAAATTAGATTGGGACGAAATTAATAGAAAAGCCAATCTATATGGTACAAAATTATATCAGATAAAGTCTATTGGAGAGTCATTTAAAAATTGGTTTAAGAATCCTCATGATGCCTCTGGAAGTCAAAATGCCGAAGACAATTTCAATAAATGTTTTTGGAAGGCTCGATGCGTGGTTTTAGAGCATGGAAGACTTTCTTCATGTGTTGTTCCATTTAAAGCAAAGTTCTTTCAAAACTATTTTCACTCTGAAATATTTGATACAAGTGAAAACAATTCTATTGATATATACACGACCAATTCTATTGAAGAGATTGTTGATTTTCTCAATAAACCAATCCCCTGTTGTAGATTCTGCCTCCCCAATCAAGAGGAAAGAATCCAATGGGGAGTATCTAATAGAAAAATAAGTGAATGGGTCTAATGATTAATTTAAAGACATATACCATTTATGAATATTACGAAGAAGAAATTATACTATACCTTTTTTGATTTATGGCGTGCGAGTTCCTTTCTTGAAGATTCGTATTATTCCAGTTTTGCTTCTGACATGGTTGAAAAGATAATGCAAATAAAAGATGAGGAGTTTGATAGAAAAGTATGGATGGATTCATTCAATCCGTATGAGCAGGAACTTATACGTGAGTTCCTTGTAAACAGGTCTCTTTGTCTTGTAAATAACTATGTCAATAAAATACCTACATGGTTATGGTTAATAATCAAGCCTGATTTCTTTGATTTGAACGAATTGCGAAGCATAATAAAGGCTAATAATATCTGTTCTAAAACAGAACTACGTAGATATTTTTGTTCTAATGATGCAATAAAGAAGTATGGGAAAGAAATGGCATCATTATATTTCTATTTTGTCCAAAATCAAGATGGTAGCGACTTTCCTATGAAGTACCGGATATTTCCTAATGATGAAACTGAATTATTACGAAATATAAATGGAATTGCTATAAAAGGAAACTTTCACAATCACTCTTTATATAGCGATGGTAGATGCGACATTCAAGAGTTAAGAGAACATGCGCAAAAGGCAGGGCGTAAATTTGTTGGCATTTCCGACCACTCGCAGCATGTAGGAGGAGTTACACCTAAATTATTGGTAAAGCAAATGGAAGAAATTGATACCTTAAACAAAACCGCTGGTGTCAATATCCTAAAAAGCATTGAATGCGAAATTCTATTTGATGGTTCTTTGGATTTAGATGATGATATTTTATCTAAGCTGGACTATGTTATAATCGCTGTTCATAGAGATGAACTAATGAAAAAATCAAAAGCGACAAGACGATTGATTAAAGCGATAGAGAATGAAAACGCTAATATTTTAGCCCATCCTTCGTCTCGCTTATATCAAAGAAAAGTTGGGCTTTACACAGATATTCACAAGGTCATTGAAGCATGTGTTAGAAACAATGTCGCAATAGAAATCAATGGCGATCCGGATAGACTTGACCTTGCCCCAGAATATATAAAATATGCTATCGAATGTGGTGCAATGTTTACCGTTGATTCCGATACACACAATGCAATAGGATTTAAAAATATCAACAATGCATTACGAATTGCGGCGGATAACTCTATCCCGACTGATAAAATTCTAAACACTAAGTCCGTAAAGGAATTGCATACATTCTTCAATAAATAAAGATTCATATGAATAAAGAAACAAATAAAATTTTGGTTACGGGTGGAGCAGGGTTTATTGGATCGAACCTATGTGAATATCTACTAAAGAATGGTTTTGAAGTGGTATGTCTTGACAATTTTTCTACAGGACATCTATACAATATCAAACATCTGTTAGACGATTATCCAACTCACTTTACTTTAATTGAAGGGGATATTAGAGATATAAAGATTTGCATTCGTGCTATGCAAGGAATTGATTCTGTCCTTCATGAAGCTGCCTTGGGCAGTGTTCCTCGCAGCATTGAAGATCCAAGTAGCAACAAATGATGTGAATATAAATGGTTTTCTCAATATGCTTGTAGCTGCAAGAGATTGCAAGGTAAAACGATTTATTTTTGCAACCAGTAGTTCTGTATATGGAAACAATACGGAATTACCAAAGAAGGAAGAATATATCGGCAAACCACTATCTCCTTATGCTTTGACAAAATGTGTAAATGAATTGTATGCAGGTGTTTTTGCTAAAACCTATGGAATAGAATATATAGGATTGCGGTATTTCAATGTATTTGGCAGGAGACAAGATCCTGACAGCTTATACGCTGCAGTCATCCCCTTATTCATAAAACAATACATGAAACACAAACAACCACAAATAAATGGAAATGGTCAGAACACAAGAGATTTTACTTATATAGACAATGTTATTTATATGAATATGCTTGCCTTGAATACCACTAATCCATCGGCTGTAAATCAAATATACAACACTGCTGGTGGAGAATGTATAAGTATCAATCAATTAGCCTTTGATGTAAAATCATGTTTGTTGCAATATGACTCTTCTATTTTTGACATCAATCCTATTTATGGCGAATGTAGAATTGTGGATATACCTCATTCATTTGCTTGCATTGATAAAGCAAAAAGATTATTGAACTATTCGCCGTTAGTATCATTTCAAAAAGGATTGAAAGAAACCATTAATTGGTATGTAAACAATCAAGTGCGGTAGCTAATTATATCAATATAAAATTTTAGTTTTTAGGTGTATCCATAAAATTACGGCAAGAAAGCAAATTGTCAATACCATTGTCGTAAATCTAAGCCAGCCGCTCGACAGCCAAACGCCTTCATTGTTCTGGAGGTGTTTGAGCATTTTATCGGTGTGTTCATCCAGCAACTTTTTCTCTGCTTCGATGTGATTGGCGGAACATTTGTTTACCTTTGCCAGTTCACTGTCATCAACTTTAGCGTAGATGACGGTATTCTTTTCTGCCTTGACAATGGCGTTGTTGATACCATCCACAATGTTGTCGGCACTGTCCTTGGCCGCAAGCAGGGCATTGAAAGCCATCCGCTCCCGTTGGACGGTGTGTTTCAAGCTGCCGTGTATGCCGTGCAGTTCGTCTTTCAGGGCATGGATTTCTTTCAGCAGATTGCGAAGTTCAACCGTTTGGCAGTTGACTTCTTGAAGAAGTCCGTCAAGTTCCTGCGTGTCCTGTTTCAATTCCTCTTCGGGCGTATAATTGGCAAGCCGCTCACGCAGTGCGGCAGTATCGGGTTGTTTCATTTACGTTGTTGTTTTTTGAGTTTGTCATTTACGTTTCATTCCTGATTTCTTCTGTGTGCCGAGCTTGTGCGAAGCCTCACGCGCACAACGAAGGGCAAATTCAATCTCGTCTTCCTCCGGGTCACGTCCCCATTTGAGTTCTGACTGTGAGCCGCCTCCACCGCCACTTGAAACCTCTCCGTAAGGAGAAGCGAGCAGTGTAAAATAGGCCATCGCTAAGTTCTGCAAGTCCTGCCAGTTGGCAAGTTCTTGATAATCGAACTCGATGTTGAAGAAGTCAAGCACATTGTCGGGCAGATAACGTTTGTAAGTCTTGCCGTCATGCTCAAATTCAGTGGGCAAACGATTCGATTTATAATCCATGTAGTCTTCGTAAACCGGATTTCTCTGCCGTATAACAGGCTGTGGCTTTTGCTTCGTACCATTGAGAACTGACGGATTCGGCGTAGATATAACTGGCTGTTGAGTTGCAGGACGGATTTGTTGCGTCTTGTTTTGATGTAATTTCTCCCATGTCTGCCTGATGCGTGATGCCGTCAAGTTGCGCCCCTTACCAAGTTCGGAAGCCTTAAACCTTGTGTTGCCCTTACAAAGCACATAGCCACGTATCACATTCTTTTTATCCTTGCGCATATGCAGTTCGTAACCTTTGGCGGCAAGCCGTTCCTTATAGCCGTCCCATGACCATTCGTCAAGTTCGCGCAGGGCTTCCATGCAGTCGGCACTGACTTGGGGAATGTTCGTCTCGTGTATGCGCATGGCGGTAGTCCACTCCCTTTGCCTTGCGACCTTTTCAGCCGCCCGTTGTGCGCGGAGATGGATGGCATGGTCGTTGTTGATGTTCCCCTCTTCGTCCACACGGCAGACAATGGCATGGAGGTGCGGTATGCCGCTCTTGGATTCCTCGTGCAACCATACGGAGGACTTGCTCCCCGATATGTTGGTGCGTGAAGAAACGACATTGCCGTCCTTGTCACGTATCTCTTGGCTATCGAAAGCAGCAGTAAAGTCATTCCACAGTTGCCGCCAGTCGTCCACCGTGAAATTTTCGGTGTATTCCATCGCCGGACTAATCTCCATGCGGATGACATTGTTCTTGATGTTGGGGTGGTTCATGGT
>UMIA01078381.1_pt1 | contig 28252 bp, 17 predicted proteins | sample 1965701 | NCBI WGS metagenome assembly UMIA01 (sample SAMEA4836113, study PRJEB28245) | human gut metagenome | biome: gut microbiome; material: fecal sample | place: Denmark | collected 2008 | reverse complement strand
TCGACGCGGCGCACGTGGCCATTTGCGGCTGCGGCGGCCTCGGCTCCACCATCGCGGTGGCGCTGACCCGCATCGGCGTCGGCCATCTGCATCTGATCGACTTCGACCGCGTGGATATGACGAACCTGAATCGCCAGCAGTATTTCCTGAAGGACCTCGGCCAGTACAAGACGGAGGCGCTGCGCAGCAATCTGCGCCAAATCAACCCGTTCACGGACATCACCATCGACACCGTCAAGGTGACCGACGAGAACGTGCCGACGCTGTTCGAAAACGAGGACATCATCTGCGAGGCGTTCGACGTGCCGGAAAACAAGACGATGCTCGTCAACGCGGTGCTGGAGAATCTGCCGGGCAAGAAGCTCGTCAGCGCGTCCGGCATGGCCGGCTTCCGCAGCTCCAACCTGGTGAGCACGCGTCGCGTTTCGAAGAACTTCTACTTCTGCGGCGATGGCGAGACGGCTCCGGTACCGGGTGCCGGCCTGATGGCGCCGCGCGTGGGCGTGGTCGCCTGCCACGAAGCGAACATGATCACGCGACTGATCCTCGGCGAGGAAGACGCCTAACGCACTGCTACGTTACTCCACTGCCGTAATCGAAATTTTTATTGCGATTACAAACGCACGTTGCACACAACACAACAGCGACGCAACGGCAACACAACAGCAGCACAGCAATCGCAACAACAGCAACACCAAACACCCCAACGAAAGGAACCGACGATGAGCACCGAAAACACCATCACCACCGCAGCCGCCGACGTCGCGGCCGCACCGAACGCCACGCTCGACGAGCTGGTCGGCACCACCACGAACACGGCGATCCTGCCGGAGCCGGACGCGCACGCGTACGACGAGATCGCCACCGGCGACGCCGATCCGCTGATCCTCGGCGGGCACAAGTTCACGAGCCGTTTCATCCTCGGTTCCGGCCGTTACGACCTGAACCTCATCAAGGCGACCATCGAGAACGCGGGCACGCAGATCGTCACCATGGCGCTGCGCCGCTGCCGCACCACCGAAAACAACCTGCTCGACTACATTCCGAAGGGCATCACCATGCTGCCGAACACGTCGGGCGCGCGCAACGCGGATGAGGCGGTGCGCATCGCACGTCTCGCGCGCGAGGTGTGCCAGACGGACTTCGTGAAGGTGGAGATCGAGCACGAAGCGAAGTACCTGCTGCCGGACAACGAGGAGACCATCAAGGCCACGGAAAAGCTGGCCAAGGAGGGCTTCGTGGTCATGCCGTATATGTTCCCGGACCCGATTGCGGCGAAGCGTCTTGAGGACGCGGGCGCGGCTTGCGTGATGCCGCTCGGCGCGATGATCGGCTCGAACAAGGGCCTGCGCGCACGCGATTTCATTGAGGTGATCATCAAGAACTCCAACGTTCCGGTGATCATCGACGCGGGCATCGGCCGGCCGAGCCAGGCCGCGGAGGCCATGGAGATGGGTGCGGATGCGGTGATGGCATACACGGCGATCGCATCCGCCGGAAACATTCCGCTGATGGCGCGCGCCTTCAAGAACGCGATCGAGGCGGGCCGTGAAGCGTACCTGTCCGGCCTGGGCAAGGTGACGGAAGATCACGCCGTGCCGTCCAGCCCGACGAACGAGGCCGACTACATCGGCTGATTCGCGCCGATTTCGTACGATTCGTGCACTAACGTTTCGCACGGTTTTATTGCGATTACACGACGAGGGTCGGTGGAAACGCACATTTTCGCAAGGTTTCCACCGGCCCTCTTTCGTCGAATGCGCGACACGTAGCGCAACACGCGCATGCCACGCATACCGCAGCGACAGGCAATACGTCTACTTCCCTAGAGCCGCTTTCAAATCGCGGTTCTGGAATCGCTCGTGCAGCAGGCAGTAGCCGCCGAACACGACGAGCCACAGCAGGCCGGCGATGGCGGAACCGCGCGTATCTGCGGACAGGAACAGCGTGACGTACACGAACACGTAGAACGCAATCGCAATCCAGTCGCACACCTGCCATGCCGGCATGACGAAGCCGTCCGGCAGGAAGTCGGCGCTTTGACGGTAGCGGCGGTGCGCAAGCATCGTCAGCACGTAGATGAAGATCACGACGGCGCTGGCTGCGGAGGCGAACAGCACGAACGCGCTGGAGATGCCCGGGATCGCGTTGATCAGCGGGGAGAACAGAATCATACAGCCGGACACGATAATCGCCTTCGCCGGCACCTTGTGATCCGACACCTCACCGAGGCGCTGCATAGCGGGCGATTCGGAGTCCTGCGCAAGCTGGTATAGGTGGCGGCCCGCCGAGTAGATCAGCGAATTGAGTGCCGACGCGGCTGCGGTGATCACCACGAAGAACACGAGCGCGGCGGCCCAGTCGAGCCCAGCGTATTTGAACACCATGATGAACGGGGAGCCGAACGAGCCGTCCGCGTTCTGATGGAAGTTGCGCCACGGCACGATGGCCATGATGGCCACGAGAGCGCCCACGTAGAAGATGAGGATGCGCATGATCAGCTCGTTGACGGCCTTCGGCAGCACTTTGCGTGGGTTCTGGGTTTCGGACACGGTCACACCCACGAATTCGATGAGCTGGTAGGCGAAGAACACCATCTGGAAGCTCATGAAGAAGTTCATCCAGCCGTTCGGCGCAAGCTGGAAGCCGTCGGTAATGTTCGTAAGGCTCACAGTGGCACCGGAAACCGTGCCGTCCACGCCTTCGATATGCGTGGCCGGGTAGCTGAAACCGAGGAACAGCATCACCACGGCGGTGACAATCAGACCCACAATCAGCGTGATTTTGATCATGGAGAACCAGAATTCCGCCTCGCCGAACACTTTCACGGCAATGAGATTGATGCCGGTGAGCGCCACGAGGAAGCACAGTTCGATAAGCCATTTCCACGCGTTGAGGTCGATGCCGAACGTGCCGAAGAATGTGACGAAATAGGTGCTGACGGCCGTGATTTCGGTCATGCCGGTCAGGATGAGCACAATCCAGTACGTCCAGCCGGCGAACTTGCCCCACGCGCGGCCGAGGTAGCGGGTGATGAAGTTGATGAACGTGTGCTGGCTGGGGTCGCTGTACATCATTTCGCCGATGGCGCGCATGAGCAGGAACATGATGAGGCCCACGCCGATGTACACGAGGATGATGCTCGGTCCGGTCAGCGCGATTGACTTGCCGGAGCCGAGGAACAGGCCGGTGCCGATGGTGCCGCCGATGGCGATGAATTGGACGTGGCGGTTTTTCAGGCCGCGTTCCATGTCGTTGCCTTTGTCGAGGCTTTCGACGGATTTGATTTGCGCGGTTTCCGTCGCTTCGGACGTGCTTGTACCAGTTTTTCCGGTTTTCGTATTCCCAAAAGTCATAATGTTCACACCCTACCGCGCCAACCGCACAATCTCCGCCGTTGTTCGCACCGCGAAATGCGCTATATGTGGCAGATTCGCATCTTTTCCAAAAAACGCTTTGCGACGGGTGGAGTCAGCTTGCCAAGGTTTTCAGCTTGCCACGGAGCGATTCGTTTTCGCGTTCCAGCTCGTCGATGCGCCGAGCCTGTTGTTTGATGATGACAAGCGCCGTCTCGCTGTCAAGGCCGCTGCTCGCGCTGAGAGGTGCAGGCGGCACGGCGATGGCAGCCGCATCGGACGGGACGGGCACGTCAGCGGATATATACCCCCCCCCCCGACACGTTCGCCCCGTCCAGCGGATGCGGAGCATTTCCAATGTTCGCCTTATCGGGATTGACGATTCCTGCGATGTCGTCGAGTTTCCCCTTGCGCGTCACCGCATGAACATACAGGTTGATGAGCTCCGTAATGATTTCGCCGTTACTCATGTTACTGCTACCACTCACGGATTTGAGGACGGCAGCCTTCCAACGCGCCACACTTCGTTCTATACGTTTATACCCAATCAGTTCCGGCGGCAATCCCGCCTCGCGGAAGATTTTGGTCGGCGATTCCCCCGCAAGATACCGTATGACACACACCTGTTTGAAAGCGTTGGAGTACGTGATGCGGTCTTTCGATACGTTAGCCACCGCCGGCAGATCCCGCAACATTTGGAGCTCTTCCATGCTGAATGATCCTCCACCGCGCATCGTTTTACCCCCTTTGCTATACCCCGTGATGAAGCAAGTGTATATCCGACTTCTCACAAGCAGCTTTTCAAATATTGCTGACCGTATATCACTTCAACCGGTCGGTCACACATCAATGCGGGCGATTATGGAATACCCACAACCGCCCGCATTGACTTTTATTGTGAGTGAGTCAATTCACAACTCACTCACACCGAACGCATGCGCTCAGTACGTGCGGCGACGACTCTTGACCGCCACAGCCACGCCAGCGCCACCCACCAGCAGCGCCACGACGGTGAACAACACGGTTCCCGCGGCACCGGTCAGCGGCAGCTGAGTGACAGACTTGACGTTCAGCACGGTAGCGGTGGCATTCGCAGTGGTGTTATCGACCGGTTGGACCTGACGAAGGGCATCCGGCTCGAAGGTGACGAGACCTTCATCTGTGATCTCCACATTGAAAGTGACCCTGAAGTTCTGGGCGTAGCCGGTCGGAGCCTGAGTCTCCACAACCGTGTAGGTTCCCGCCGCAAGACCCGCGACCTTCACCAAACCATCATTCTCAGTAGTGAACGTCTTGGCATCATTCTGATCGGAAACAAACGACCACGCACCGTCCTCAGCCTGCTTAAGGAACTTGCCCTCCGCATTCTTGACAACGAACTTGGCGCCGGCTAGAGGCTTGGCCTCATTCCCTTCCTTGCCAATCTTCGTGAACTGGAAACCGTAGGTCTTAAGGACAGTCTTGCCTTCACCGCTGGTACCATCCTTGGTGGTGATTGTGGCCTTGTTGTCCACACTGCCGCTCAAGCCATCCAACGCATCCTTGGTGACGGTGCCCTGGTACGACACGACGATCGTCCTACCGGCCAGCGTTGTGGCATCGGCAAAATAGATGGTCGTGGTGGTGCCGGATTGAGCATTGCCTTCCTGCGTTATCGTGTACAGATCGGGATTCACAGTAGTATGATCTCTGAACTGGACCTTGAAGTCACTCGTTTCCGCAATCCGCAAACCTTTGGACGCGATATCGGTAATGGTAAAGGGGTACGCATCCCAGCCAGCCGCAGCATGAGGAACCTCCGCGGCCACAGTGAAGTCCACGGTGTCGCCCACCTTTACGCTCTGACCGTTCACATCCACGTCATTCATCCGGGCGAACTTGAGCGGCTCGTCGGTCGGATTCGCGTTCTTCGCGTTGAACTGGCCTTCAGTCGTGATGTTGCCCTGACCGGTCGTCGCATCGGCAGCAATCCTCAGATTGGACAGTCCATTGACGGTGGTGGCCACCACAGCCGGAGTTCCCGACGTCGCAGTCGTTTCGCCAGCCTTGGTGAACGTATCCTTCACCAGATACCAGCCTTCTCCGTCCACATTGACCGCCTGGCTCGTATTTGCCTGCTCCTTGGTTACGGTCAGGCCAGTACCATCAGGTCCTGCCGGCGGAGTAATTCCAGCCAAGGTCTTGGCGAAGACACGGAGCTGATCCGCAGTGAACGTCGCCACATAGGCGGCTGGATTATCCTTGTACTCTGTCGGGATGCCGTTGTGACTTCCATCAGCCGCGTCAGCAGCGGTGGTCACAGCTCCCTTCCATGCGTCAACCGTTTTCACTTCGACCGAGCCATTGCCAGGATTCTCGAACGTGGCAAACTTGTATGGCGTGTACGTATGGTCTTCCTGTGCGTGGTTAACTTGCAGCAATGGAGCATCATCAGCCTGTGCGGCGGCGACGCCGATGGCCATGCCGCTCAGCAACGTTGCCGCGGCGGCCAGCCCTGCGAAAAGCTTCCTCATCTTCATGAGAATCTCCTTTTCCTTGATTGTTGGTTACTGTGTTCTGCAATCGCGGGAGGCGGGAACCCAACATGCCCCCGCGATCCGCAAATCCTGTGTTGTTCAGCTGAGCCGCTTCTTGCGTCTCCACTGGTCGGCCGCAGCGACGGCGAGCAATGCCAGCACGCCAACTCCGCCGGCCGCAATCTGCCACCATCGTTCCGCACCCATGCGGCCCGTCAATGGCAGTGACGATGCCGAAATGTATTGGTTGGTGAACAGCATTGGCTGGGTCTCGTCCCAATTCGAACCAGCGGCACCATAATCGGTTTTCAGCTGGGTCACGGATTCGACAACGGCCTTCCATTCACCGGACGTTCCGTCTTTCATCACGGACACGACCACCCGGTATTCCGCCTGCGAGTAATACATTGCGGAAGCATTACCAGCGTTCTCCGTCACAAGATATGTGTACTCGGCTTCACCTGCGTCATACGTGATGTCGCCGAAGTAAGCAACGTGATCGTCAGACGAATCGCGTTTCACCGTCACCGTGCACGCCGACTGGTTCTTGCAGGAAGCTGGCATCGGCGCGTCTGGATTGGAACCGTCTGCCTTCAACTTGAAGGTGAACGCGTCGGAATCCTTCCAATCGCGCCCCTTCAGCTCCTTCTGCACGCCAATCGCATGCGTCAGCATGGTCTGCTTCAACGTGTTGGTGATGATCACCGTGGCTTCCTGCGATGCCGTGGATTCCGGCACCGTCACCACATTGCCGTCAGCGAGAGCACCATTGCCGACTTTGTGCTGGTAGGAGGCCTTCCACTGATGGTTCTCCGGTTCGGTTTCCGTCACCGTGTACGTTTTCGCGGCACCGGCCGGAATGATCACATCCGTGGACCAGTTTCCGTTCGCATCCGGCTTCAACGTGACTGTCTTGTAGCTATTGCCACCTTGCTTGATATCCACCGTGATGCTTTCCGGCTTGTCACCGTCTCCACTCCACTGCTTTTCGATATGCAGCGTCGAGGAAACCACCTGGATCACCGGATGCGGATACGGATTGCCGCCGCATGCATGATCCACGCCATCGGCCGTGTATGACAGGCATGCGGAATCGTTCGAATGGAAACCAGGCTGGTTCGAGGACGTGGTGTTCCCGTCCAGATCGGTATCCGCGTCACCCTTCACGCCGGCATATCCATCCTTGCCGGTATTCAGATTAGAGGCGTAGTCGTTGTATGCATTTTGCGTGGGCTTCACGTTGTATTCCAGCGTGTACGTCACGTTGTGGGCCAGAGCCTTCAGGAACCTGACGGTGAACTTCTTCGCGTTCTCGTCGTATGTCAGGGTGTAATCGACATCCTTGGTCAAAGCGACGGCCTGTCCGGACGAGTCCTTGGCTACGACCTTATAGTCGCTGCCAGCAAGTTCGGCATATTCCGACAGCGTATCCTCCATCACCACATTGATGTATGCGGATGTGGTGGTCTCGCTCTTCTGAATCTCGTCGAAGATGGCGTTCAGTTCCGACGCGTTCTTGGCGGCCTTGTAATACCCGGCGTCTTTATCTCCGTCGCCACAATCGTTGTACGCTATCGCCTTCGGGAAATTGCTGGACACCGCATGCATGAACTGATTCTCTTTGCTGGAGAGCGAGGACGGGTCGGCACTGGCGAAGATGCCGATGGAATACACCATATCACCTTGATCCTTCAAAGTTTTCGCTGCGGTGACCGCGCCGTTTGCCACCGAAGCATCGAAATCGGACACCGACGAAGGCGTACCATCCGCAAAGAAAATGACGACCTTCTTCGCATCGGTCCGAGCATTTTCCATTACCTTGACCGCGCGTTTGAATCCATTGTCGGCCCGGGTGGAACCAGCAGCTTTAAGCTCGTTGACCTTGGTTTTCAGGCCACTCATATCCGCAGTCAGCTTGCTTACGATCTGGGAATAGTTGTACTGGTATCCACCACTCCGGTACATGTCATTCCCGACGTTATTTGATTCCTTACCAGAGAACTTCACCAACCCGACACGGACCGGTTCGGAACCGGATTGCGCACCCTTATTGGCATTCGCCGCGCCATCAAGGAAGTTGTCCACAGCTCTCTTCAACGCTTTCAACCGCTTGGTCCTATCCGTTGAGCCCATCGGGTCATCCATCGAACCGGACACGTCCAACACCAGCGTGAAGTCGATCGGCTGGGTGGTGGTGACCGTGGTGCTGCTGGCAGCGCCCTTCACATCCACGTTCACGGTGTAACTGCCATCATTGTTCTTTTTGATGCGCTTATGCTTCTCCGGAGCGCCCAACTGAGAACCAGTCTCGTTCTGCGCAACCGACTGCGCCCGATTTGCTCGCGCAATCGGTTGAGCGGACAACGTAACTGGCTGCTCATCAGGTTGTTCAGATTGTTGTTCAGATTGTTGTTCAACCTCCTGCTCAACCCACTGCTCAGTCTCTTCTTTCGTTTCTTGTTCCGTTTCTTGTTCGACTTGCTGGTAAGCCTCTTGATCTGACGGCTGCTCTTGCTCTGACGGCTGCTCTTCTCCCACCATCAAATTTTGTTCCACCGGCTGTGAATCCTCTTGCCCAGATTCTTGCAATACCGGCTGCTCGATTTGTTGTTCCAAGGCTCCCGTGGCATCTTCCGCCGCCGCTGACGAAGCAGTGACGCACCCCACGCCGGCGAGCATTGCGACCGTCGCGACGGCCGCAATGACACGACGCGTGAACAGACCTGTGCCCCTCGCCCTGTTTCGCTCAAAGACGTGTCTCATACGCCTACCCCCTTGTACCGTTAAGCGATCGGGGAAATACCTTCCTCCTTCGACCGGTATATTTGATGCGTCTTCGCTTCACATACCGTCCGACAATCGCTTCGTTGCCTAAACCTTAAGGAGAAAAACAGAGGGATACATACCCTCCCAACGAGGTAATCAAGGGGATATACTTTCCTTGAAATCGCACATATCATCGCGATTCTAGAGTATTCTTGCCCCCGTAAATCGCGATGCAAAAACTATAAGCAAACGTTGTCATGCCTCTTTCAGAATTTTCCTCGACAAAAAAGCATCTGTCAAGTGCAACATTAACGCCATCAACCCCTAGTTGCGCTTTGGCCACCAAGCGGCATGCCTACGGACATGCCACGGACAGCGGAGCAGCCAAACCAACAACAAACCGACCAGCAACGTGGCAGCTGACACCACGCCCGCAATCACACGCACATCTTTTGCCGCATCATCCTCCGCGGGAATCTCTTCGGGAATGGCGGAACGTAATGCCGAAACCAACAGACGATGCGTATTCACGCCATACGGGGTGCATGTCATCAACGTCACACGGTCCTCGCCGGGCACGATCTTCAACTTCGACGTGTCATCCGGGTTGATTTCGGTGATGCGATCCACCTTGTAGCCAAGCGTATGGCCCATCACATCGATATAGAAGTAATCGCCAACCCGCATCTCATCCAAACGCGTAAACATTGAGGCTTCAACCAAACCCCGATGTCCGGTAATCACCGCATGCGTATCCTTGCCACCCACCGGCAGACTACTGCCATACAAATGCCCCGCACCGGACGCAAGCGTCTGCTCCGACGTGCCATGGTAAACCGGCAGGTTCACGGAAATCTTCGGAATGCGGATGGCCCCCATCACGCCATCGCCAGTATCCAGCAAACGCTGGTATTCCGCGTCTTTGGAGCTAGCGGAATCCTTGTTACCATCGCCGGTGGTGCCTGCGCCCGTCGAGCTGGAACCGGAACCGTCGCTGGAGCCAGACTGATTGTTGTTGTACAACTCGGCGAGCGGATCCTCAGCCTCGCCAATCACCGGCTGCCCCGACTTGGCGAGACGCTTGTTGTACGCCCTAGCCGCGGCGAATGCCTCGTCGGCCTGCGGATACGGCCAGCCCGCGACGCTCTGCTCGGAACGGGCGGACGTGCTCGCCAGCTTTTGCGCGGACTGGTATTGCAGCACTTTCGGGAAAAGACCAATGCCGATTGCGGAGAAAATCAGCACCGCCGCAAGCACACGCAGGGCAATGGATCTACCCACGTCGGCACGACGCTCGCGAATCTCTTCGGACACATCGGTCGCCTCGGCGAACGTCGGCGGAACGTAGGTGCGCGTATCTTGCGACTCGCTGCTTCTCGACCCGCCACACGTGCCCCTTCGCAAAATGCCTGCCATCAGTTTAAGCCCCCTTGAACCACCTAGTACAGGGACATTATATGGCGTTCCGGACGGACTTTGCACCCTACCTAGTGCGCTTAAGCATGAGCGATTTTCTAAAACTATACTTCTATGACACTGGCTTGGCGGCCAATCTGCTGGACATCGGAAGGGCGACAGGTCACTGTACGCAGTCGAGGTCAAATCGTCCGCCACGTACCGAACAAGCGCCTTCGAGAATCTGGAGGATCTCGCGCCGATCATGGGAGTGGACACAGACCATCGGTTCGTCGTCTATGGCGGCAGCGAATCCTTCCCCACACGGCACGGCAAAGTGCTGGACTTCGACAGTCTCGAGGCTTTGATCTCCTGATCGGACCGACCCCCGGGCCCGTCTGGCTTATAGATGGCGGGTGTTGGACGGGAATAGACAGTTCGGGGGCATGTTTTGTACCCCTGAACTGGCAAATAAGGCGCACCATCCGCCATCTATAAGCTAGATAGCATAAGTCAGGCCTCAGCGGAGGCAGGATTGGGCCCGACTTCCTTGTCCAGCTTGTTGCGCAACCTCACCACATCGCGCTCGAGCTCGTCGATACGACGAGCCTGCTGCCTGATAATAATGCCGGCCGTATCACCGTCGAACAGTCCGAGAGACAACGGATGAACGTCATTCGACGCAGCCGTTGCGGCAGGCTTCGGCTCAGTGGCCGTATTGGCGATGTCTTCAAGACTCCGCCTCGTCGCCAACGCACGCTTATACCGCGCCGCAAGCTGCGCTATGATCTCACCATCGGTCATGGTGTCGCTGCCGCTCACCGACTTGATGGCCGCATCCTTCCACCGCGCCACACTGCGCTCGATACGCTTGTAACCAACCAATTCCGGCGGCAGACCCGCTTCGCGGAAGATCTTGGTGGGCGACTCCCCCGCAAGATATCGGATAGTGCACACCTGTCTGAATGTGTCGGAATAGGTGATACGATCACGAGTCACATTGGACACAGCCGGCAGTCCACGCAACAGCTGAATCTCCTCGTCACTGAATGCTCCCCCACTGCGCATCGCAATACCTCCCATTGACGCTTCGTTGCTTTCTTTTGCGGATGTGCCTGCGATTCTATGGCCCTCCTTCCGTGCAATACCCCCACTTCACTCCCCTGACTAACAGCCCCCATAACGGTTCACGTTTCCAGATTCCGTTTGTTGCAACACATCCCACCGAAACTCCTTATACCCTCGAAAAACGCAATGTCCACCCACGTCGGGTGGCACGTCCAAAGCAACGTAATATGGCGCAATCCAAGCAATCCCACATGAAATACAGAGCAATACAAAAAAGGCCGACCCATAATGGGTCGACCTTAAATCACTCCGAATTGGCGTTCTTAACGAACGCCGTCAGAGATGGGCGATCAGGCCTCGGCGTTCTGACGAGACTTGATGGCGATGGTCACGCCAGCGCCAGCCACGAGCAGAGCCACAACGGTGAACAGCATGGTTCCCGCAGCGCCGGTGAGTGGCAGCTGAGTGATGGACTTGATGTTCTTCACGGTCTTTTCAGACGTGTTGACCAGGCCCCACGGATCGGAAGTGGCGGTCAGAACAGCTGAACCGTCCTCCTTGCTGAAAGACACAGTAAAGCTCGGCATGATGTTGAGGTAGGCATCGCTGGCGCGCACAGTTTCCGTGACGGTGTAGATCTTGTTCTTATCAAGACCGGTGAAGGACAACTGGCCGTTAGTACCAGTCGTGACATCAGTAGTTGCGCCCTGAGTGTTAGCAGAAGCAGCCTTCTTGTAGGAACCGTCCCCCTGCTTCACGAAATACAGCGGAACGCCATCCTTATCCTTCACCTGGAAGGTAACGTCCTTAATGCCTTTGCCATCAGAATCCACCTTGGTGAAATTGAAACCGGTGAACTTGGTAGGGGCTTCAACGTCAGTGCCGTAGTTGTCAAGCTTGTTGACAACACCATTCTCAGCATCGGCCTCATCATTAATCACTGCTTGGAAGGTGACCTTGATGGTCTTGCCTGCATACTTGGACGGATCATTCACCTTGACATTGAAAGATGCGTTGTCGCCACCGGTCACATCCGCAGTCGGAACAGTGAAGTCAGATGCAGCAGTTTCAGCAGAAATCTCCTCACCATTCACATAGAACTTGAAAGTACTAGCCTTGATGGTCAGACCCTTGCCCGGCTTATCGGTGAACTTGAACTCGGTCGGAGCCGGGTTCGCGATAGTACCGGTAAGGGTGTAGGTCAGAGTGTCGCCGATGGCAGCAGAAGTATTATTGACTTCCTTAGTCTTTCCGGGGTTGTTGGTGTTCTTCATGTTCACGGTGTTGGCGCCCTGAATCGGATCAGTCAAGGCCTTCTTTTTGGTGTTGACCGTGCCGGAAGCAACAATCATCGGGATGGCCTTGGTCACAGACTCAGTGGCAGCCGCGGAATCAATGAACACATAGATACCAGCAGGCAGAGTTACGGTAGCGCTGTATCCATCTTCAGCGGAGCCAGACGTAGCAGCAAACTTAACCGTTGTACCGTTAGCCAGTTTTTCTTTCTCCAGAGCATTAGCAAATGCACGGGTAGTGCTTGCCCCGCCAGCCGCATTCTTATCCCACGGACGAGCAGCAGAAACATCCAGAGTGCCGGCATTCAGGGCTGCGGCCAGATGGTCCACCTTAGAATCCGAAGTATCCACACCGGCAGCTTTCAACGCGGAGTCAACGGCAGCCTTATTGGCGGAGTTCGTCACCACACCGTAGGCAACGCTCTGGTCAGAACCGTACTGGACGTAATCACCAATCTTGTATGCGGTCAAATTAGCGTGGGTCAACTGCTCTTCGGTTTCCGCGGTGAACGTGAACGTTGCGTTGTCCGTTACCGTAGCGCCATCAGCCTGTGCGCTGGCTGCGCCCAGGACCATGCCACCCAGCAGCGTCGCCGCGGCGGCGATGCCGGCGAAAAGTTTCCTCATCTTCATGAGAATCCTCTCTTCCTTATTGTTTGATTACTTGTTTTTGCAATCGCGGGAGGCGGGAACCCAACTTGCTCCCGCGATCCGCAAATTTTGATTTGCCGACCGGAATGCCCTCAAGCTGGTAGGCATTCCGGCCTCACACAGCAACTCAGACGAGTCGCTTCTTGTTATTCCAAATTTCGGCAGCGCCGATAAGCAGCACCGCGAGTCCGCCGATCACACCGCCAACGAACAGCCACTGACGATCCGTCGTTCCGCCCGTCAACGGCAACGCCGACACCGCCACATACGTATTGGTGAATTTGGCGACATTCGCAGACTGATTATCAACAGGCTTGCCGTTGTCGTCCTTGACTTGCTTGATGCTCACTGTTGGCGTGCCCATATCGGCAGGAACCGTCACGGTTACCGTGTATTCCGCCTGGGAATAGTGCAGGCCGACAATGGCGTTGGTGGGCTTGGTTTCCTTCACCGTGTAGGTGTAGGTGCCAGCGGTCTTGTATTCGATCTTGTTGAAGCTCGCCTCGTGATTTGCGGTATTCGTGCCGATCGCGACGGAAGCTGGATCATCAGGCAATGGAGCGTTCGGAGTTGGATCCGTGCCGATAATGGTGAAGTTGAAGGAGTCACCTTCCTTCCATTTACGACCGCTGATGCTCTTGGACACCTTGATCGAACCCTCAGCCAGAGTCGACTTCTTGTGAGTGTTGGTGACAGTGACCGTCCACTTCTTCACATTGTCAGCCGTATTCGCATCGGGCTTGGCTTTCCATAGCTCGTCGGCAGTGATTGCCACGTCTTGGCTCTCGTAAGAAGTTTCGTAGCCTTCAACAGCCTTTTCAATCACCTTATAAGTGTGATGACCGGGAGCTAGGTTTTCGAAGGATGCCTTCCACTCCGTGCCAGCCGTTGCCACAGCTTCGCGTTTCGAATCTTTTCCGTCGATCTGCAGTGTAAATGTCACCGATTCAGGATTGCCTTCTGAGCTCGCCTTGCCATCAGCATCAACCCACTTCTTCTGCACTGTGATGGCACCGGTCTTGACCTGATCGACAGGGTGTTCCGTATAAGGCGTATCACTGCAGTCGTGCGTTTCGCCGTCACCCGAGTAGGCCAAGCATGCGCTGCCGTTGGTGTAGAAACCAGGCTTACCTGCAGACGTGGCATTACCGGCAGCGTCGGAATCTGCGCTACCAATCACACCGTTGTAGCCATCTTTTCCATCGTTCTTGCTCGCCGCATAATCGTCATACGCCTTCTGCGTAGGCTTGATATCGAACTGCAGCGTGTAAGTCACACCATTAGGAAGTGGCTCCGTGCTCTTCGGCGATGCGGTAATCGTCTTACCACTCACATTGATATTCCATCCCGCAGTTACGTTAGCGCCATCATTGGTAACCACTTTTGCGGTTTCTGCAGGCTTGGCATCAGCAAATTCAGCATATTCCGACAGCGTATCCTGAATGGTCACGCCGGTATATCCGTTGGTGGTCGTAATAGTTTGCTGAATGTCTTCGAAAACCTTCGACAGTTCAGAAGCCGTACTGGCGGTCTTGTAGTAGCCCTTGTTCGAGCCGCCACTAAGCGTTACACCAGACGAATTATCCCAAGCAACACTTCCATAATTCGGATAATTGCTGGACACCGCATTCATAAACACATTGGCTTTGCATGTCTCATCTGACCGCCGATTGCACGAAGTTACGCTCGTGTTAGCACCAGAGAAGATGCCTACGCTGTACACACCAACATTCGCATCTTTCAGTTGCTTAGCGGTCGTCAATGTCTTGTTCGCAACAGTACTGTTGAATGTCCTATCCGTAGTCGGCACACCATCGGTAAAGAACACTACATACTTGATTGCATTAGTTCGCGTGTCCTTATCCAAGGTGGACTTAGCTTTGCTGAAACCAGCCGCAGTATTAGTGGCACCCTCGGGATTTAAGCTGTCGACCCCCTTTTTCAGTGTCGTTACGTCAGACGTAAGTTCGCTTAGCGTAGATGCAGATTCAGCAAAGCTCACCAACGAAACCTGTACTTTGTTAGCAGCGTTTGCGATTGTCTTATTCTGCGTATCAACGCCATTTAAGAAAGTGGTCACTGCCGCCTTCAGCGCTGCAGAGCGAACAACATTATCGCCTCCGCACGGGTCGAAGAAGGAGGGCTGATGACCATTCATGCAGTAGGCCATCGAGCCGCTGTTATCGAGCACTAGTGCGATGTCGACTGGCTGGGAGACGGTTTGCGAAGTGCTGGACCGCTTGCCCGTCACGTTGAGGTTCAACGTGTACGTATCGTTGGCACCATTCTTCTTGGTGATGGTCTTATGATGTTCCGGCGCTCCCAAAGGATCCGGATGGGCAGTCACCGTGAAGTGGCCCTGCACCGTATGATCAGCCGCAACAGTCATGTCAACGTAATGACGTCCATTTTCATCTATCTGAATCGCAGAGCTGGAAACAGCCTTGCCATTGTCAGTACCTTCGAATGTCACGTCATACTTAGACCAGTCACTTGGATTACCTTTCAAGTAGAAGCGAACTGTTTTCGATACACCTGCGCTAGCGAGGATCGGTAAAGTACTGCTCTCTGCCGTATTCGACGAGATCGAATCCGATTCAAGACTTCCGACTTCATTATTCGAAACACCAGCCCTAAATGTTGTGCTCGTATCACCACTGGCCAAACCGTTTACAGTGATCTTCGCAACAGCCTGCGAGAAAATAACGCCGAACGCCGCACCCTGCCTAGAGCCAGGACCACTGTTCTTCATCTCAATAGAAACCTGAGTTGGAGCGGACGTTGTATACAGACGAATGCCTTGAGGCACGCCGTCCCCATCCTTACCCGTGCAAGTTATAGTTTTCTTGTCATTCGAAGATTGCGGCTCACAGAAACCGTAATTGCTATCGTCTGTTGGATAAAATCCCAGTTGCGTAATCGCGGAATCGGAGGTGTACACCATCTGCTCGTTTTTGTTAGTACTTTCCGCATCCGCCATAACGAACGAATACTGCAGATTAGCTACGTCCTGACCGTTAATGGTGATATCTGAAAGCCGTATCTTCGAATCGTTCTGATATCCATCGTTTTGATACAGCGCGGGCTTGCTTCCGGTCGGGAAATCAGAATATCCCTCAACACCGAAGATTGCGTGATGTCCAGCTTCACCTGGGTGTGCTGCACGATTATCCCACGTTGGCACTCCACTGGCGGCGACCGTACGATTGCCGGAATAATGCGCGATAAATGACATGGTCAGGCCGCCGCCGAGATTCACGGTCATTTTTTGTCCGGCGTTTGTTTTGGCGGTCTTTGAGTTGAACTTGGACATATCAAGCCAGCACACGCGCTGCAAAGCATTCGTTCCAGCATAAATACAGTTGGAATCAGTAACATCCGCCACTGCAGAAGGACTATTTTGCGCGGCGTTGACAGGTTGCGGATTGGACTGTGCGGTGGTATCAGTCTGCGAGTTCGCATCCGAAGATGTAGCATCTCCGACATTTGCCGCATTCGCCGTGTTCACGTCGGCATCCGCACCAGTGTTGGTATCGGATTCAGTGTCTGCGGTACCGGTGGCAGTATCGCCTGCATTGTCCGCATCCGTGCCGTCCGTAACATTCTTGCCATCAGTCGACTCGTTAGTAGTAGTCACGCTTTGATCCGTGGTGGTTTCCACAGTGGCCGGCGTATCTTCCGCAAGAGCGGCGGAGGTGGCGTAGCCCATGCCACTCAACATGGCGACCGATGCGAGCACAGCCACTATACGTTTGGCAAGTCCTCCCCTGGGCTTCGCCTTATATTCATGTGCATGCCTCATGAGCATCCCCTTAATCCCGTGCAATCACACGTCTCACGACGCGCAACCTCTCTTCATGCCAGGATTTGCGACATCTTCTACGTGCCCGAATAATCCTGACAGTGCTTCAACTCTGGAAGTTAGAGGAAAAGGGACCGCCATGCGTACGCCCTAAGTGCGGGAAAGTCGGGTATCGCACAATCGATGGAAACTGCTGAATTGCAACACAAGTCACCCGCGAAAAGCACCCGACGTCACCGCAAAGAAACGATGGGATAATCACCAAAATGACGCTTCTTCATACTTTCGTAACCATTAGTCAATAATGGAAATCACGCATTTTTTGTGCGCCAACCACGTTTTATATTCAAATTGCATGTCAGACACGCCTTCATGCAGTAGCCACGTCAGCCGCGCTTCGGCCACCAAGCCGCATGTCTGCGAATATGCCACGGCCGGCTGCGCAGCCAAACCAGCAACAGACCAAGCAGCAATGTGGCCACCGCGGCCGCAATCGCAATCGTCCGCGCGTCCTTCGCCGCATTCCGTTCCTCGGGAACCACTCCAGGAATCGGCGCACGCACCGCTGAAACCAGTAATCGGTGAGTGTTCACACCGTATGGCGTGCAGGTCATCAACGTCACCCGGTCCTCGCCGGGCACGATCTTCAACGTAGAAGTGTCATTCGGCTCGATCACGGAAATACGGTCCACCCGGTAGCCGAGCGTGCGGCCCATCACTTCGATGTAGAAGTAGTCGCCGACGCGCATTTCATCCAATCGGGTGAACATCATCGCATCCACAAGCCCGCGATGCCCGGTGATTACGGCATGCGTGTTCTTGCCGCCCACCGGCAGACTACTGCCATACAAATGCCCCGCACCGGACGCAAGTGCCGACTGCGACGTGCCATGGTAAATCGGCAGTTTCACGGAGATTTTCGGAATACGGATAGTGCCCATCACACCGCTGCCGGAATCCAGCAGGCTTTGATATTCCGTATCTTTGGCGCTGGCGCTGTCTGATTCGTTGGAACCGGATTCGCTGGACCGCGAACTGCCCTGCGCCTGGGAGAACGGATCCTTCGCCTCGCCGAGGATCGGCTGGCCCGATGCGGCGAGCCGTTTGTTGTATTCCTTGGCCGCGGCGATCGCGTCGTCCGCTTGCGGATACGGCCAACCCGCAACCGCACGCGCGGACCGGTCCGACGTATTCGACAGTTCGTGCGCCGACCGGTATTGCAGCATCGCCGGAAAACCGCCGATGCAAATGGAAATGACGATCAACAGCGCAGCGGAGACACGCATGGCGACGGTTTTCCTGCGGCGGCCACGCCGTCTGCGCATATCGTCGGAAACGTCGATTATCTCGTTGAAAGACGGTTCTGCGCCTTCCGTACGTTCCATGTTTTTCATACGTTTCGCACGCATCACTGGATGAACTTCCGCAGCACGCGTTCCAGCTCGTCGATACGCAACGCCTGCTTGGCTATCAGCATGTCGCATTTGTTGATGGTCAGCTGTGCCTGTGCAAGTTTCGACAGCATATCCTGCGATGCGCGCGATTCCTGCAACTTGTCCGAGCCTTGCGATTGCACGCCGTTGCTTCCCGACGCGCCAACGTTTCTCGTCGCGACGTCGCTTCCCGACGTCCCTGCCGCGCCAGCGCCATAAAGATCCACCACGGACTGATCCACATCGTCTCCGCGCAGTTCGATGGCTTCCAGCTCGTCATCACAATCCTGCATGTAATGGTTCGTATGTTCGTTCCTGCGCTTGTTCCGCTCCTCCTGCTGCTTCCAGCGCGCGATGCACCGTTCCACGCGCTTGTAGCCGATCAGCTTGGGGTCGAGACCCGCCTCCCGAAAGATGGCCGACGGCGATTCGCCCGCGTTGTACCGGCACATGACCTCGACCTTAAAGCGATCGGTATACCGGATATGGGATGGGCTCACGCTTTTGACCGCTGGCAGGCTGGCCAGATACGCACGCTCCTTTGCTGTGAATTTGCCATCAATCATTTTTTTACACCCCCTAAATCGCCTAAACAGCTCGATTCAGCATCATATCGGGCTCTTTCCATTAACACCCTCGTTAAAACCCTCGAACGAAAAACCCATCCCCTTCAACGAAAAGAGGGGACCAACCTTCAAACAAAACAGTCCCGCCATTTTCCACGGATAATAAAAGCTCATAGACCCCCCCCCCATAAAATTAACAAAAACTTAACCTCACCCCCAGCGCGTCATGGGGGTCACCGCGTATCCGAGCACCGTCACGCAGACTCACTAGGCTGGAAACATGACGCAAGAGCTCGTTTCATTAACCATCATCATGGCGGTGGCGGCCGTCAGCCCAATCGTGGCGCAGCTGATCCCAGGCAAGTTCATTCCGCAAACCGTGCTGCTGCTCGCCGCCGGAACCGCGCTCGGCCCGTACGGACTAGGCGTGATCGAAGTAAACGACGCCGTGAAACTCTTGAACGAGCTCGGCATGGCGTTCCTGTTCCTGCTCGCCGGCTACGAAATCGACCCCAAACGACTCGCCGGACATCAAGGCAAAGTCGGACTGCTTACATGGGGAATCACGCTAGGCCTCGCCTGGCTGGTTGTGACATTCCTTCCGTTCTTCACCAAGCAAGGCATCAACGGCGTGGCCACGGTAATCGCACTCACCACCACCGCGCTCGGCACGCTCATGCCGATCCTCAAGGAACGCAACCTCGAAGGCACCCCCATCGGCGACGCCATCATCTCGTACGGAACGTGGGGCGAACTCGGCCCAATCCTTGCCATGGCCATCCTGCTATCCACCCGAACCGGCTGGCAAACCATGCTCGTGCTCGGCGCGTTCCTTGCCATCTGCCTACTGTGCGCGATGCTACCTACGAAAGCACTGAGAACCGGCCATCGCCTGTACCGTTTCCTTACGGAAAATGCAAACACGTCATCGCAAACGCTCATGCGACTGACCACATTCCTGCTCATCTTCCTTGTCACCATTTCCGCGCTGTTCGAACTTGACGCGGTGCTCGGCGCGTTCGCCGCGGGCTTCATCCTGCGTTACATCATCCCCGACGGCAGCAAGTCGCTGGAAATGAAGCTGGAGGGTGTCGGCTACGGCTTCCTCATTCCTGTATTTTTTGTGGTGTCAGGCGCCGCGATCAACGTGCGCGCCGTGGCAGGCCGGCCAGCACTGCTCGTCGCGTTCATCGTCATGCTCATGCTGATTCGCGCGGTGCCCGTATATGTTGCGCTATCGCTCGACAAACGCAAGAATCCGCTGTCATCGCATCACCGCGTCACCGTAGCCCTGTATTGCACGACCGCGCTGCCGATCATCGTCGCCGTCACGTCGCTGGCGGTGAAGGTCGGCACCATGCAAAGCGACACCGCGTCGACACTGGTCGCAGCCGGCGCGATTACGGTGTTCCTGATGCCGCTGCTCGGCTCGATCACGTATCAAGTGGCCGACATACACCCCGTCACCGCGGTTCGGGAGATTGCGCACACACCATCCGATTGGCGGACGATCGTACGCGAACATGCGCAGGTACGTGCGCTGCTGCACCATCAGGACCGGCTCAAGCGCATGGCGGAGACATTGGACACACTGGAAGCGCATGAGCGCGGCGACGAACATCGGGCCGAGCTTGTGGAACGCGCCCGACGTGAGATTGACCGCCAACTCAAGGAACTCGGCCTGGACCCGCAGCTCACCACCCAACTCCCCCACAACTACCGCTACCCGAAGAACTGAGAGGGCTTCGGAGGGGCGCTACTCCACGGACTTGAGGGAGCTGATGGGGTCGATGCGGTCGAGGACGGGGTTGACGAACAGCTGCACGAGCAGCGCGAACGTCATGGTCGCCGCGGCCGCGATCACGTAGCTCAACGGTTTGACCTCCACCTCGAAATACAACGAGGGCATGTTGAGCGCCATCGTCAGCATGCCGCCGACGAGCCGGCCGAGCGGCAGGCCCAGTATCACACCCATGACGGTGAGGATCATCATCTCACGGTTCACGTAATGGTGCACTTCGCGGTCGAAGAAGCCAAGCACCTTGAGCGTGGCCATCTCGCGCACGCGTTCCGACACGTTCGTATTGGCGAGCGTGAACAGCACCACAAGCGCCAGACCGCCAGCGAGCGCCACGATCAGCGCCACCACCGCGCCCATGAGGTCGAATTTGAAGCTGTCGGCCATGTGCGCGCAGCTTACGGCCTTCATCACCGAACTGTCCTCTTCGAGCGATTCCGCATAGTCGGTTTGCGAAGTGTCGGAGCCGGAAAGCTTGGCGAGCATGGCGTTCCACGTCAGAGCCTCGGAATCCTCGGAACTCTTGGAATTCTTGGTGTTCTTCGCGTCTTTCGAGTCGAAAAGCTTGGCGTAGTAGGTTTCGCTTACATACACATCCGAGCCGATGAGGTTGCGATTCACCGCGCTCACCTTCGCCGTGGCCCGCACACCGTCGCCGTTGGTCAGTCGCACCTTGGAACCGGCCTTGACGCCCAGCGCGCTTGCCGCCGACTGCGCGACGATCACGCCATCGTCATCGAGTTTCAGCGAACCGGTTTTGCCGACGCCGGACGTGCCCAGCATGCCGGACGAGACCGGCTGCAACGTGACCATTTCGCCCAAATCGGACAGATGCTTTTCCGGCACCGCGACCAGCTGGATGCTTTCGCTGCCGCTGCTGCCGGCCTTGCCGCTGTCACCGTCGCCACCGCCCGAAATCGCCAGATCGCCCGATTCTATGCGCACGTCAAGCGATGACGTGACGCGCCCGTCTGACGCGACTTTCGTGCGCATCGCCGACGCGTCCGAATCGTCGGAAACCACCATCAGGTCGTACTGGTAGATGTCGCGGTATTGCTTGATGCCGAGGTCGGCGACGGTGTCGTTGATGGCCAGGCCGCAGACGATCAGCGCGGTGCAGCCGGCCACACCGCCGACCGTCATGATGAGGCGCGATTTGAAGCGGAAGATGTTGCGCGCGGTCACTTTGCCGAGGAAGCCGATGCGATTCCAGACCGGCCGAATCCGTTCCAGCAGAATGCGCGAGCCGGCGCGCGGCGCTTTCGGACGCAGCAGCGAGGCGGGCGTCTGCCGCATTTCCTGCACACACGCGTAGATGGTGGCGGCGAGCACGCCGACCACGAACAGCGCGATGCCGAGCGAGCCGTACAGCCAGTCGTATTCCAGTCGCAGGCCGGGCATCACATACATGCCTTGCAATACGACCAGCAGGAACGCAGGAATGCCAAGGAAGCCGGCGATCAGGCCGAGGCCCCCGCCGATGAGGCAGGCGAGCAGCGCGAACAGCAGGTAGCGCGACGCGACCGCCAGCCGCCCGTAGCCGAGCCCCACGTACGTGCCGATGAGCGAGCGGTCCTCTTCGACCATGCGCGCCATGGCGGTCAGGCTCATCATCACGGCCACCAGCAGGAACACAATCGGGAACGCGTTGCCGAGCGACTGGATGGAGTCGAGGTCGGATTTGAGCGCGCTGAACCCGCCGAGCGACTGCCGGTCCTGCACATACCAGCGCACTTGCGGAATGCTGGTTTTCAGCTCGTTTTCCTTGGTTTTCAGCGTATGTTCGGTACTTGCCTTCTGCTCGTTCAATTGCGATTGCGCCTGGTCGAGCTGCTGCTTGGCTTGCGTCAGTTCGGGACTAGCGGCGATGATGGTTTCACGTATTGTTTCACGCGTGGTTTCGTCAAGTTGGGGGGTAGTTGCACCTGCGGCCGCCGCCGCACCTGCGTTCGCGCCGTTTGCCGCAGCTCCCGCAGCTGCCGCGCCCGCCTGCATGCTGACGATCTGGTCGACCTGCTGGTTGAATTGCTGCCGATTCGCGTCGATTTGCGACTGCGCGTCCGCGAACTTCTTGTCGGCTTCCGCACGCGCGTCGGCGATCTTCTTGTTGCCCGCGTCGAGCAGTTCCTGCCGACGGGCCTTCTGGCGGTCGGTTTTCACGGTGCCGTCGATGCGGTCGGTCACCTGCTTGACGGTGTTTTCGTACGATTCGTCGAACGTGCTTTCGGCGGCCGCGCCCTTGACGAGCAGCGTGGCGGACGTGTAGAGGGTGCCGGTCACGCCGTCGGACGGCGCGAAGAACGTGTAGTCGGTGGTGGCGGTGGAACGGAACGAGGTCATGGCGGAGTAGCCGTCCGGGTTGCTCAGGTTCTGCGGATCGAGCACCACGCCCACGATGGTGAGCTTGGTCGGGAAGCTCGGCGCCTCGTCCGTACCGTTCGTTTCATTCGTGCCGTCCGCACCGTTCGTATCGGAAGTATCGGAAGTATCGGAGGAAGCCGATTCGGGGGTTACGGTGAGGCGGCTGCCGATACGCTTGCCCGAATCGCGAATAAATTTTCGGGTTACCGCGATTTCGCCGGCTTTCTTCGGCATGCGCCCTTCCTGCAAGTATGGCTGGTCAATGCCGTTCGTGCCGATTTCCTGCATGGTCGCCGACTTGCGGCCGTCCAAATCGAACGTCACTTCCTGCGACCGTTCCGCCTGCACTTTCGCAACACCGTTCACCTTGCGCAACGCGGCGATATCGCCATTCGACAGGCCCGCGGTGGACAGCACCTGGACGTCGTGCAGGCCCTGCGCGTCGAAAAAGCGGTCGGTGCTGCGGAACGCGTCACGGCAGCCCGCGTAAATGCCGGTGAGCACGGCCACACCGAGCAACGTGATCATGGCGATGGAAATGAATCTTTTCCACGAATGCGCCCACATTCGCAGCATGTCCTTGACGAATGCCATGTCGACCTCCGTTCGTAGCCCCTCATTCCATTGAACACCATGAAGCTTGGAAAGACGCGCCAAACCGCACATCCGCAACACGTGTCCAAATCGCGCGTTCGAATCGCACAGCAATCGCGCGAATCGAACTTCTAAACCAAACAACCCGTTAAGCAAACCAGACATTCCGGAACGAACAAACCAACACTTTGCCCGCCGCTTCCCGCTACAATCGGAAACGTTCCCTCACAAAGGGCGAATCGCAAAAAAGCAAGCAAAACAAGCACATGCAAGCGTGCAACAGCACGCAACGCAAGCAGCGAGCGCAACGCACAACGCGCAATCGCAAGGAAACAGAGAAGAGGAAATCTCCATGAGCGACGTCACCGCCGCAAAGAAGCCGCGTGGAACCGACGATGTACCGGTTCCGCCGACGCTCCGTAAATCGTTGAAAAACCGCCATATCCAGCTCATCGCGCTGGGTGGCGCCATCGGCACCGGCCTGTTCTACGGCTCCAGCGAATCCATCCAGCTGGCCGGCCCGTCCATTCTGCTCGCCTACCTCGTCGGCGGTCTCGCGATCTTCATGATCGTGCGCGCTCTGAGCGAAATGGCGGTCGAGGATCCGAAGGCTGGCGCGTTCAGCTACTACGCGACGCGCTACTGGTCACGGCGAGCGGGCTTCATTTCCGGCTGGAACTACTGGTTCAACTACGTGCTGGTGGCCATGGTGGAGCTTGCCGTGGTCGGCTCGTTCGTGAACTACTGGTTCCCGAACATTCCGAAGTGGGTGTCGGCGGCGGTGTTCCTCGTGGCCATCGCGGCACTGAATCTCATGGGCGTGAACAAGTTCGGCGAATTCGAATTCTGGTTCGCCATCATCAAAATCGTGGCCGTGCTGGCCATGATTCTCGGCGGCCTGTATGTCGTGATCGCCAACGTGCCGACCGCGTCGGGCATTCGTGCAAGCTTCGCCAACTGGTTCACCGTGGACGGCGGATTCCTGCCGCACGGCCTGATGACCCGCAACGCCGACGGCACGTGGACGGGCCTCTTGATGGCGCTCGTCGTGGTGATGTTCAGCTTCGGCGGCACCGAACTCATCGGCATCACCGCCGGCGAAACCGAGAATCCGCGCACCACCATTCCGAAGGCCACGAACGGCATCATCTGGCGTATTCTCGTCTTCTACATCTGCGCGCTCGGCGTGATCATGGCGGTGATTCCGTGGAGCAAAATCAACGGCGATTCCAGCCCGTTCGTGCAGATCTTCGATTCCGTCGGCGTGCACGCGGCCGCCGGCATCCTCAATTTCGTGTGCCTGACCGCTGTGATGAGCGTCTACAATTCCGGCCTGTACGCCAACTCCCGCATGCTGTATTCGCTGGCAAAGCAGGGCAACGCGCCGGCTTACCTGGGTAAGCTCAGCAAGAAAGGCGTGCCGGTCGGGGGTGTTATCACTTCCGCGATAATTATTGCGATTGCCGTTGTCGTCGTGTTCGTATGGCCGGAATTCGCGTTCAATTACCTGATGTCGATCGCCACGATCGCGGCTGCGATCAACTGGATCATGATCATGATCACGGAGATCAAGTTCCGTCGCATGGTTGCGGCTGGCGATGGCCCGGCCGAACTTAAGGGGCTGAAGGGCAAGGAAGCGCTCGACAAGATCGCGTTCAAGCTGCCATTCGCCAACGTGACGCCGTACGTGGTGATCGCGTTCATGCTGCTGGTCGTGGTGCTCATGTGCTTCTCCGCAAGCTACCGCATCGCCGTGATCGCCGGCGTCATTTGGCTGGCGGTGCTGTTCGCCGCCGCCCAGCTTGCGCTTGGCAAGTCCGGCAGCGAGCGTGGCGAGGACGCGGCGGTGATTGTCGACGCGGCTGCCGCAACCGCTGAGTAATCGCACAAAACACAAAACGGCCTCCTCTTCCGGCTTTTGTTACCCGAATCGGCTGGTTACGGTAACAAAAGCCGGATGGGAATGCCGTTTTTGCGATTAGACGGGGCGATTAGACCGGCGCGACCAGACCGACGGTCTCAGTCAGCGGTGCCGTCGGGGGTGACGGGCTCGGCGGACTCGACGGGGGAGGTATGGTCGGTCAGGTCCAGACGGAACGGCTGCGCGGGCAGGCCGTCGTCGTTGAACAGCGGAGCCGGACCCCAACTGCGCCAGGCGTATCGCATCGCCACCGGCTCCGGCACATCCGGAGTCGCCAGCGTAATCGTGCCGATGCTGCGGCTGTTAATCGGAATGCCGAATTCCGTAGCGTTGTAATCGACCACGTTCACTCTGGAATTGACGAGATCATCGATGTCGCAATCCACGAAAATCGCGGCGGTCGCCGGGTGGAACATACCGTCGGAACCGGCCAGTTCGAAGCCGGAACGTTCCGGCACGCGCACCAAAGTCGGCAGCTGGCCATCGAAATCATCGTCGCCGCCGCCGGTCGTGGTGCCTTCGAAATGCAGGCCGTGCGCATAGCGGAAGAACAGGCGTACGCGGCCGTTCGGGTCGCATCGGAAGCCCAACACCGTCGGGCCGTGCACCGGAACGCGATCCATGCCGTAGATTTGCCGCAGCGCGCAATTGGCAAGACGTTCGCCGGGCGTGCGCTTGTCCAGCGGGTGGATGTTGTCGTATTCGCCGCAGTCGATCGTGCAGATGGCGTACACGTTGTCTATGGACTGCGCGGCGTCCCATTGCGCCTCACGCAGCACCGGCCAGCGCATCGGATCGTCGCCGTCCGCAGCCGTCTTGCCGTCGATCCATTGCGGCAACTGCACGATGAGGAACGGTAGATTCTCGCTCCACAGCGCACGCCATTCGCCGATCATCATGCCGAGCAGCTCGCGGTAGAAACCGCAGTATTGCTCGTCTTCCTCGCCCTGATACCACAGAAAACCGGCCAGCGAATACGGCATGATACGTTCCAGCATGGCGTGGAAGGGGCCACACGGACGCCATTGCGATGTAGGGGTGAGCGGCGGCGGCCACGGGCAGGTGCCGCACTGTTCGCTCAACTCACTGCTCGTTGCGTTCGGATTGGTCTGACGCACCGTTTCCACAGCCGCGTTCCATGCGTCCATCTGCGACTGCCATTCGCTGGTTTCCAGTTCGAACTGCTGTTGCGTCTTGCCGGCGATCGCCCGCTGGTAACGCGTCAGATAGTCGCGGCCGGCATCGCTGGAATTGAGTGCGTCCTCGCTCATCCAGCAGCTGATCGACGTGCCGCCGATATAGCAGTCGACAATGCCGACCGGCAGATCGGGGTCGAGTTCGGAGCGCAGCTTGCGTGCGAAATAGTAGGCGACGGCGCTCATCACGCCACTGTTTTCCGGCGACGATTCCTGCCAGCTCGACGCATTTTCCGCATTGCGATTGATTACACCGGTTTTGGGCACATTGTAGAAACGCAGCAGCGGATCGGCGCAATCCTCAAGTGCTTCGTCGGCATGCTCGCTGTTACGCAACTCAAGTTCCATATTGCTTTGGCCGCCGGCGAGCCACACTTCGCCGATAAGCACGTCGTCGAATTCGATGGCATCATTGCCCGCGACGATACGAAGCGTGTACGGACCGCCTTCCGGTTGCGCGGGCAGCATCACGCGCCACTGCGAAAAGCCGTTGACCACGTTCTGCGAAGAATAAGCATGTTCCTGCGCGATCAGGGAGCCGTCAAAGTCGTGTATTTCCGCCACAACCTCCATACCGGCGCAATCGGCAGCCAATGCGCCGAACACCGCAATGGGCTTGTTGCGTTGCAATACCATGTGCGAGCCGAAAATCGCGGCGACATGCAGCACGCCCGAGACATTACGCTCCTCCACCTGCTCCATCTGCGCCGTCATTTCGGAACCAGGCGCAATCCCCGTCGCAGTGACCATTGCTTCAGCTTCCTCATCAAACAATCCTACGTGCCTATCCTAAGCCACTTTCCTACCAAAATGCATGAAGCGTCACCTAAATAAGCACATGCTTGCCCACACAAACGTCATTTTCAGCGATCGAAACGTCGCTTCGGTAGGGGCTTAATCGCAATTCCCAACGGAAACAACATTCCAACGGCCCGAAACGTCGCTTCCGTAGGGGTTTCGCAGGAAAGGTATCACGATTGCGCCGCGACGAATTTTTTACGATTTCGCGGCTCACTTTGTGGACTGGATACGTACCAAAACGGCCGCTCCGGTAGGATGGACCCCAGTTTGCAGGACAAAATCCATGCACGAAACCACGAATTTCATCTGCGAATGGTAGAAACCCGAACGCTTTCCAAGCGTTCACCCCACTACACAAAAGGAGTGCCAAGTACAATGGCTGCACAAATTTGGTATGAGAACGATGGAGATCTCTCGGTCCTCGAAGGCAAGAAGGTTGCCATCATCGGTTACGGTTCCCAGGGCCACGCCCATGCGCTGAACCTGCGCGATTCCGGCGTCGACGTCGTCGTCGGCCTGCGCCCGACCTCCAAGTCTGTCGAGCACGCCAAGGAGCAGGGTCTGGAAGTCAAGTCCGTTCCGGAAGCCGCCGCCGAGGCCGACATCATCATGATTCTGGCTCCCGATCAGTACCAGCGCACCATCTGGGCCAACGACATCGAACCGAACATCAAGCCGGGCGCCGCCGTCGCCTTCGCTCATGGCTTCAACATCCACTACGGCTACATCAAGC
>UMIA01010303.1_pt1 | contig 30349 bp, 23 predicted proteins | sample 1965701 | NCBI WGS metagenome assembly UMIA01 (sample SAMEA4836113, study PRJEB28245) | human gut metagenome | biome: gut microbiome; material: fecal sample | place: Denmark | collected 2008 | reverse complement strand
CCCGCGCAGCTCGCGCAGCAGGGCATCGGCGTCCTCCGGCGCAGCGGCGATGAGCAGGCCGCCGGATGTCTGCGGATCATAGAGCATGTCCTGCACGGCAAGCTCCGTGCTGCCGGGATCGACGGCCGCCTCGGCATAGTGCCGGTTGCGGTACATTCCGGCGGGCAGGATGCCGTTGCGCGCGAATTCGAGCGCCTCGGGGATCAGGTCGATCTCGCCGGGGAAGAGCGTCAGATGTGTGTCGCTGCCCTGCGCCATCTCAAAGGCGTGGCCCAGCAGGCCAAAGCCCGTCACATCCGTGCAGGCGTGCACGGCATAGCGCACCATGCAGTCGCGCGCGGCCTTGTTCAGCGTCGTCATCAGGCGGTGCGCCAGCGCCATGGCCTCCGGCGAGGCCAGCCCGGCCTTTGCGGCCGTTGTGAGCACGCCGATGCCGATGGGCTTCGTCAGCAGCAGCACGTCGCCGGGGCGGGCGGCGGAGTTGGTCAGCAGCTTTTTCGGATGCACGAAGCCCGTGACGGCAAGGCCGTATTTCGGTTCCGGATCGAGGATACTGTGGCCGCCCGTGATGATGACGCCCGCCTCATAGGCCTTGTCGTAGCCGCCGCGCAGCAGCTGGTGCACGGCTTCCTTCGGCATGGATTCCGGGATGCACAGCAGGTTCAGCGCCAGCTTCGGCTCGCCGCCCATGGCGTAGACGTCCGAAAGTGCGTTCGTCGCGGCGATCTGCCCGAAGAGATACGGATCGTCCGCGATCGGCGGGAAGAAGTCCACGGTCTGCACGAGCGCCAGCTCGTCCGTGACCTGATAGACGGAGGCGTCGTCGCTCTTGTCAAAGCCGACAAGCAGCCGGGAATCGCTGTGGACCTTCAGGCCGCCCAGAAGCTGCGCCAGTACGCCCGCACCGACCTTTGCGCCGCAGCCCGCGCACGAGGCGAGCTTCGTGAGCTGAATACTCTGTTCTGCCATGGTCAAAACCCTCACATTCGAAATATTTTTTTCAGAATAACGATAGCCGCAGCGCGCCGTTTGGCAGCGCCGCGCTCTGGAAAGGAGTTCTTATGAAAGAAAACAAAAAACTCATCAGCGAGATCCTTGCGGATGTCCGCCACGATATGACGGACGAGGAGATCCTGAACCTGCTGGCCTCGAGCCGCATTTCTGTGAACCCGGAGAAGGAGTCCGGCAAGCTGACCTCGCTCGGCCAGCGCGCGGCGGACAGCATCGCAAAATTTGCCGGAAGCTGGGCATTCATTTTTTCGTTCACGGGCGTACTGCTGGCGTGGATGATCCTCAATGTCCTGCTGGCTGCAAAGGCATTCGACCCCTATCCGTTCATTCTGCTGAATCTGGTGCTGTCCTGCGTGGCTGCCATTCAGGCTCCGCTTATTATGATGAGCCAGAACCGGCAGGAGGAAAAGGACCGCGCGCGTGCGGAGAATGACTATAAGGTCAATCTGAAGACGGAGATTATGATCGAAGCACTGCACGATAAGCTCAACCGCATCCTTGCCCGCGAGGAGCTCCTGCTGCAGGTGCAGAAGGAGGAGCATGCACCGCATTACGAGAAGCCGGAGCCTAAAGAGAATTAACGGGTCAGCTCCCGCAGGACGTCCAGCACCAGCGTGGCCGAAACGGCTGAGGCGCGGGCGCAGTTTTCCTCAAACGTCCCGATGCCGCTGTGGTCCGCCGTGTCCGTCACGGAGCGGATGGCCGCAAAGGGAACACGGTTTACATAACACACATGCGCCATGGCGGCTGTCTCCATGTCGACCGTCAGCGGGGCAAAGCGCGCATTGATCTCTGCGCGGCCCTCGTCCGTGATGAAGGCCTCGCCCGTCACCGTCCTGCCGAAGTGGACGCGGCCGGGGGCCCTTTCCGCGGCACGCCTGCAGGCTGCGAGCAGGTCGGGATCGGAGGCAAACCACACGGACGGCAGATGGGGGTGCGACTCCGTCAGGATCGCCTCTGCCACGTCATGATAGGCGCATTCCGTCGTTACGGCCGTTTCGAACAGGCCGAGCGCGGGGGACATGCCGCCCGCCGTCCCGGCGTTGAGGACGAAATCCGGCGAGACGGTGTCGAGCACGGTCTGCACGGCCAGTGCCGCGTTGACCTTGCACATGCCGGTCGCGGCGAGCACCATCCGCAGGCCGCCGATCCGGCCGATGTGCAGCGTGAGCATGGCGCGTGAAAGGCGCTGCTCCTCCGCCAGATGGGGCAGGAAGGGCGCAAGCTCCTCCTCCGCCGCGCAGAGGATCGCGCCGCAGCGCGGGTCGTGTTGCATGTTCTGCATCTCCCTTTTTCCGTTTTCTCCATTCTATCGCATTTTTCGATGAAAAACAAGTCATAAAATCGGGAGCCGTCTGAGATGGAACGGCTCCCGATTTGGTTATCTGCTGTAGGGGAGCGGACAGCCGGGCCCGGCACTGCCGATATGAACAGGTTTCCGCTGCATGGTATGCGCCGATTGCGTCTGCCAATGGCGCTCATCGAGCGCCCTGTACAGGGGCATTCAAACGAAGAGGGCACTGGTGCACCACAGCAGGGGAGCACGGCGGTGAGAACGGTATGCTTCTGCTTCCATTATGACGGATCGCGCAAAAATGTCAACAAAATTTTCAAAAATTCCTCTGCAGAGCGGGTGGAAAAAATTCGTCAGAAAACCCGCCGCCAACTTCATTGGACGAAACAAATCGCCGGAATTTTACGTCACATTCCGTATCGTAACGAGATGTGTCTGCGTGAATAAAATCACGCAGCCAGAAATGAGATAATCAGGAATGTGGTCTATCACGAGTTAGAATAAAGCTAGTTAACTTGAAATTATGCTAAAAGAACTGCCTGTTGACAAATGAGAATGTCTCGTGTATGATCAAATCAGGATTCGGCATCGCCGAACAGAGACATGATACAGGAGGAGAAACCATTGAAAGCGGGAAAGAAACTGTTAGCGCTGCTGCTGACGGTCTGCATGCTGCTGTGCATGCTGCCGACGGTGGCGTTCGCTTCCGGCAGCGATTATCTGAAGATCGCCATGCTGGACAGCGGCCGAAAGTATTTTTCGGCAGATTGGGTCAAGGCCTTCCTCTATGAGGCAAAGGCGGACGGCTATACGCACGTCATGCTCGCGGTGGGCAATGACGGTATGCGCTTCCTGCTGGATGACATGTCGCTCACCGTGGGCGGCAAAACGTATTCCAGCAACGCGGTCGCCTCTGCCATCCGCGCGGGCAACAACGCCTACACGACGGCATCTTCGGGCGAGTGGACGGAAAGTGAGATGGACGAGTTCTTTGCCACGGCCAAGAAAGCCGGCATCGAGATCATTCCGCTGCTGAACAGCCCGGGGCACATGGACTCGGTGCTGTATGCCGCGTCCTCCCTGACGGGGACGAACTGCAGCTACAACGGCTCGAGCCGCACCATCGACGTGACGAACGACACGGCCGTCCGGTTCTCGCAGGCCTTCCTGCAGAAGTATGTCGATTACTTTGCGGGCAAGGGCTGCCGCTATTTCAACTTTGGCGCGGATGAATACGCCAACGACCGCTACACGAGCGGCTCCATGGGCTTCGGCAGCCTGCAGAACAGCGGCAAGTATGGCTACTTCATCAAATATGTCAACGAGCTTGCCGCCATGGTCAAGCAGGCGGGCATGACGCCCATCGCCTTTAATGACGGCATCGAGTTTGCCAACAAGATGAGCGCCTCGGTCGGTTCGACGACCTACACGTTCGACCGCGACATCGTCGTGTGCTACTGGTCCGGCGGCTGGAGCGGCTACACACCCCGCACGGCGGCCAACCTTGCCTCGGATGGCTTCCGTATTATCAACACGACAGGCGACTTCTACTATGTCCTCGGCAAGAACGACAGCTTCGACAATGGTTATACCTATGCCGCCAACTGGAGCAATTATAAGGTGTGCGGCACGAGCCTGAGTGCTTCCTCCGTGATCGGCGGCATGTTCTGCATGTGGAGCGACTATCCCGGCGCAGAGACGCAGACGCAGGAAGCCAAGAAGATCCGCCTGCCGCTGCGCGCCATGGGCCTCGCCATGGACGGCGCCTACACAAGCGGCATGGACACGTCCGTTGTGCCCGGCGGCTTCAACGCCGACGGCTCCATCAACACCGATCCTCCCGCGCAGAGCCACGACTACCGTCAGACTGCCTCGACGGCTGCGACCTGCACGGAGGCGGGCAGCGTGACCTATACCTGCGCTGACTGCGGCGACAGCTACACCGAGACCGTTCCCGCCCTCGGCCACAATTATGCCGCGGCGGACGACGCGGGCGACACGATCTACACCTGCACGCGCTGCGGCGAGCAGCATTCCGAGCTTCTGCCGCGCGAATATGTCTCCGTCAAGACCGGCAAGACGACCGAGGCCTACACGCTCGAGGGCGAGCAGAGCTTTACCCACACGGGCGATGCCGCCATCGCGCGCGGCGAGCTGACCGTGGTGCAGGGCACGGGCACGAAGGTGTCCTACTCCGCCAGCGCCTCGGCCTCCGTCCCTGGCTATACGGACGGCGGCTACAACTGCGTCGCCTCCAAACTTATCGACGGCGACACCTCCACCTACTACTGGTCCACCAGCAGCCAGACGTCCGGCATGTATGCCCGTGTCGACCTCGGCGCGGAGGTCCGCTTTGACGCCGTGCAGATCAGTGCTCCGGCGCACGGCGACTACTGCACGAACGCCAATGTCCAGCTTTCGTCCGACGGCCGCACCTGGACGACGATCGGCACGTTCACGAGCAGCCGCAGCACGGCTGTGACAAAGACCTACGCCGTCCCGTCCTCCGTCGAGAGCTTCCGCTACATCCAGGTCGCCCTCACGACGGCGCGCAACTACTGGTGGCAGCTGTCCGAGATCGCCTGGGGCAGCTATGACGGCGCGACGTTTACCCGCGCCGCCGCTTCCGGCACGGTCCAGACCGGCACGGCTCCCATGACGGAGGTCCGCTTCACCGGCGTGGCTGCCGGTACGACGTACTACGTCATCGGCGGCACCCGCTATGTCATCGAGGTCGAGGCCGACCATGTCCACAGCTATCAGGAGGTCAGCCGGACCGCCCCGACCTGCACCGAGGACGGCGTGACGACCTACCGCTGCGAGACCTGCGGCGACACCTATACCGAAACGACTCCGGCCACCGGCCACAGCTACACGGCCGCCGTAACGGCCCCGACGTGCACGGAGAAGGGCTATACGACCTACACCTGCACCGTCTGCGGCGACCATTACACGGCGAACGAAGTGGCTGCGCTCGGCCATGATTATGCGGAGACCACCGTTCCTGCGACCTGTACGGAAAACGGCTCCGTGACGCACACCTGCACGCGCTGCGGCAACAGCTACACCGAGACCCTCCCGGCCACGGGCCATACCTACACCGTCTCCGGCAGCGAGGCAACCTGCACCGAGGGCGGCAAGACCGTCCATACCTGCACCGTCTGCGGCGACACCTATACCGAAACGACGCCTGCGCTCGGCCATGATTACAAGGCCGTTGTGACGTCCCCGACCTGCACGGAGAAGGGCTACACGACCTATACCTGCAAGCGCTGCGGAGAGCATTACACGGCGGACGAGGTTGCTGCGCTCGGTCATGATTACAAGGCCGTCGTGACGGCTCCGACCTGCACGGAAAAGGGCTACACGACCTATACCTGCAAGCGCTGCGGCGACCATTACACGGCGGACGAAGTGGCCGCGCTCGGCCATGATTACAAGGCCGTCGTGACAGCTCCGACCTGCACGGAGAAGGGCTACACGACCTACACCTGCGCGACCTGCGGCGATACCTACACGGCAGACGAGGTGGCCGCGCTCGGACATGACTACGAAGCCGTTGTGACGGCTCCGACCTGTACCGAAGACGGCTACACGACCTATACCTGCAGGAACTGCGGCGACCGCCGCACGGGCCATGTCGTCAGCGCGCTGGGCCACTCCTACGAGTGCACCGAGGACGGCAATGACCGCATCTACACCTGCACGCGCTGCGGCGATACCTACACCGAGGCCATCCTGCCGACGGTCGAGGTCAAGCTCCAGCCGGGCGAGACCTACACCTTCCACACCGAGGACGCCGCCGTGACGGAGTCCGCCGATCCCGCCGTCGCTGCGACGACGATCGAGGCGCTCTCCGGCGGCTATCAGCAGGTGACGGAGCTTGCCGAGGGGACGTTCCTCCTCGTGAGCGGTGACCGGATGCTGACGGCGACGGCCTCAACGTACTACAGCTCCTGGGATGGTGCGGGCACTGTGAGCGGCCTGACCTGCGCGGCCTACAGCACGACGGGCGACCTTGTGAACGCCCTGTGGACCGTCACGGCGGTCTCCGGCGGCTACACCGTGCAGAGCGCGGACGGCCGTTACCTGAATCTCACGGAGAGCACCCGCTCTGCAAGCGTGACGCTGACCACTGCGCCGCAGGTCCTCACGATCACGGATCTCGGCAGCGCCTTCTCCATCCGCTTCAGCGATACCTATCTCGACCGCTACAGCACAACGTTTGCGGGCGCTTATCCCGGCAATGCGAACGCGAACGAGCGGTGGCAGCTCTATCGCGCGGTCCCTGCGGGCTATGACGTGACGATCACCGGCGTGGCCGAGGGCGCGACCCGCACCGTCATCGGCGGCGTGCGCTATGCCGTCACGGTCCACGCCCATGCCTACACGGCCACCGTCACCACGGCGGCGACGTGCACGACGCCCGGCGTCCGCACTCATGCCTGCGCCTGCGGCGAAAGCTACACCGAGGCGATCCCGGCAACGGGCCACAGCTATGTCCGCACGGAGGAGAACGGCAATTACGTCTACACCTGCTCCGCCTGCGGCGACAGCTACACTGAGCCGGTGAAGACCGCGACCTATGACTCCGTGAGCAGGCTCACGTCCGGCGGCCGCTACGTTCTCACGGTCTACGCCAGCGGCGGCTACTATGCCATGACGCACGACGGCACGACGATCGGTGCGCAGGCCGTCACCATCGAAAACGGCCGGATCACCTCCGACGTGACCGAGAGCATGCTCTGGGATTACTCCAACGGCTGTTTCAGCTTCCAGAGCGGCACGACGACGTATTACCTCTATAAGTCCGGCAATTCCTCTCTGCGCATCAGCACGTCCGGCACGAGCGTCTCGTACTGGTATAACCGTCTCGGCTTCGGCAATGCCTACCTGCGCTACTCTAACGGCTCGTTCTATCTGACCCGCTGGAACTATTCCTACTGCTACCTGTTCCAGGAGACGAACTGAATTTAACGGAAAAAATGCGACCGGGACCGGCTCAAAAGAGTCGGTCCCGGTTTCGTCTGTCAGAAAACCCGCCAAGCCAAAGGTTTCGGAGGGAAGAAACCGTCAGGGTTTCCTTTCGCGTTCAATCACCCGCCGCAGAGGCAGAACTGCAAAATCATGCTGCAAAATTTGATTTTGCAATTCTGAAAGCAGCTTGGCGAAAAAGCCCCGGAGGGACTTTTTTTGACAAGCCGGTCCCAGTTTTGCGATTTTGATGGTGCAGAAAATAGAGAGGATAGCGGAAAAATGATGGCCATGGTTTAACATTCTTGGATAATATGCCTGATAAACTGTAATTTGTTATTTACTTTTTGTGCTGCGCGTTATATACTAAAAGCGGCGGATGGCGGAGTGAGGACACGGCGCTGTCTGACTGAATTTTGGAGGGAACGATCATGAAAAAGAGACTGCTTGCGCTCCTGCTGTGTGTCGTAATGGCCTGTGCGCTTCTTGTTCCGGCATTCCCCACTGCCGCCGCTGCGGAGGTGACAGAAACTGACAAGGAGATCCGTCTTTCGTGTACGGATACATGTGTAGCCGTGATCAACAAGGAAACCGGCGCTTTGACCTTTGAAGGCGATGGAGATATGGTCCAAGGTTACGAGATGAAGGTCCGCTTTTCCGATTACAGCGATTATATTCGAAAGGTGACCCTGAAAGCTGGTATGTTTGAAATCCCAAGCGGAGCATTTGAAAACTGTACCCGGCTCGAAAGTGTAAATCTGTTTTCGGCCTCAGCTATTTATGAGAATGCATTCAAAAACTGCTCAAGCCTGAAAGATATCGAAATCACGGGTAATGTAAATTATATTTCCGGAAGTGCTTTTGCAGGCTGTATAAGTATTACAAAATTTGATCTGAGTAAATATAACACTTTTTATAAGATCGATGAGGCAGGGGCCCTATATCGGGATACCAAGCTTATTCGGTACCCTGCGGGTAGAACCGGAAGCTATGAAGTCCGTGCTATGACGAGAGAAATCGGTGAGGGAGCGTTTGAAGGCTCCTTAGTCCACGATGTTGCACTGCCTGACTCTCTTTACAGAATCGATGAGAGAGCATTTGCGGATTGCCCCAATCTGACCGGGCTTACCATTCCAAAATCTACGGTGAACATTGAAAGGTGCATCAGCTTGGGCAGCCCTAATTTCCGCGGGTTTCAGGTGGAGCCGAATAATCGTTTTTATTCTACGGATTCCTATGGCGGGTTATACACGACAAAGAATTTATCCGGAAACCTGGAGTTTAAAGAGTGCCCGGGGGGCTTCCGCGGGAAGTATGTCCTGCAGGCTGGAACGCGGATTGTAAACGGATTTCATGAACATGACGGTGTGACGGAAATCTGGATGCCGGACAGCGTAACAGAAGTTTACTATTCTGACGGCTGCAAGAATCTTAGCAAAGTCAGACTATCTAAGAACTTATTAACAATAGATTCTACCGCTTTTAGAGACTGTGCCGCACTGCGTGAGATCGTGTTTCCGGAGAGCGTTAAAACAATCGGTGAGCGCGCCTTTTCTGGCTGTATTTCACTCAAGCACGTCTATTTTATGGGAGATCTGCCTGAAATCGGCTGGCTCAGCTTCGCTGACAGCAATGCAATAAGTGACTTTGCTGCGATCCCCGGCATTGTGTTTTATTACCGGGAAGGAACCTCAGGATGGGGACCGACAGTTTTTGATCAAACTTTAAGCTACCCCACAGCGGTTTGGACAACAGCCCCCTATACGGATGCCAGCCCGGACAGCTGGTATGCCTCGGCCGTGCGGTATACTTACGACAATGGTCTTATGAACGGCACAGGCGAATACAGCTTTGAGCCGGAGAGCAGCATGACCCGCGCGATGCTTGTGACGGTCCTCTGGCGCTATGCCGGACAGCCGCAGGCTGCTGCCAACCCCTTTACGGATGTTCCGGGCGGCGAGTGGTACACGCAGGCTGTCGCATGGGCAGCGGAGAACGGCGTGGTCAACGGCATCGGCGGCGGTAAGTTTGATCCGAATGGCCGCGTAACCCGAGAGCAGGCAGCGGCGATCCTGTTCCGCTATGCGCAGAAGGTTGGCGCTGCGTCCGCGGAGCGTGCTGATCTGTCCGGCTTCCCGGATGCGAACGCCGTGTCGGATTATGCCAGCGATGCCATGCGCTGGGTTGTGGCGGAGGGCATCATCGGCGGCAGCCGCGAATACGACGGCCGCGATTGGCTCAAGCCGCAGGGAAGCGCCATCCGCGCACAGGTCGCGGCGATCCTCATGCGCTACATTGAAAACGTTACAAAATAGGGAAAAGGAACGGCTGCGCCCCGGTTTCGGAGCGCAGCCGCTTTGCATGGTTTGCGTGGTATGGTCGGAGGGCCACAGCATAAAGCCGCAGCCCTCCGTCTTTATGTTATATGAGGGAGCCTTCACACAAAGTGATCTCGTGCAATCATGGCCAGCCGCTCCCGCAGGTCGGGGCTGAAGCCTGCGAGGTCCTCGAGCGTGATGGTCTTGTCATCCAGCAGATAGAGCAGGTTATAGTACATTTCGGAGCGGCTGACATCGGCCACGACACCGACGCGCTTCTTGTCCTTGCGAAGCCTCTTCTCCAGCTCCCAGAACTTGTCGGATGCCTTGCCGGGCCCGGACAGCAGGGCCGCGTAGGATTCGGCCAGCTGCTCCATGCAGCGCTCCTGCCACTCCGGCAGCCTTTTGCGGAACAGCTTCCAGTCGGATTCGTTTACGGGCAGCATGGGGGACCTCTTGTGTAGAATAATTTGACGTTTGCAGGGATGACAGAATGTCTGATGCGGCTTTACTCCCGGTTCTCCAGCCGCCTGCGGATGGCGTTCAGCCACGCGCCGTTGTATTTGAAATACTGAGGCCCGGCGACCGAATTCCGGGTCCCCAGCAGATGCTTCGCCAGTGCGGCCAGGGACCATATTTCGTCCTGAAAGCGCACATGCTTGTCGTCGGCGACGGTGCAGCGCTCGCCGGTTGTTCATTCCCGCGGCAGCAGAATTCCAACTCCGCTCCCTCGGAAATGCCGCATTTGGAAAATGCGAACGGGGAGACCCGTTCCCGGTGCTGCTCCTCGATCTGCCGGGCCAGCGCCTCGTCCTGCTGCGCTGTTGTCGTCACCTTCCATTTTTTCAGACGGTGGTGGAAGCCGTTGATCTCCGCGATCGCCTCGAGGATCGCGTAAGCGTCCTCCGGCGGCATGGCATAGAATTCCCGGATGCGGCGCTTGCCGTCCACTTCTTCGGCAGAACGCAAATCGGGGTTCAGCTTGTCCAGAGAGGAGGAAGCGGAATCTTTGTCTCAGCGCACCGCGTGCAGATCGCAACTGGCTCACGATCTCCGTGATCGTGGGATAGGCCCCTTTGTCTCAGCGCACCGCGTGCGGATCGCAACCGAGACCCAATCGGCGACGTGGCGTGGGGTTACACTTTGTCTCAGCGCACTCCGTGCGGATCACAACGATGGTAAGGCCGGACTTTTGCTTGACGGCATTCTTTGCCTCAACGCACTCCGTGCGGATCACAACATCAGGGCAAACAGGATGATCACGATCCACCACCTTTGCCTCAGCGCACTCCGTGCGGATCACAACCGGTCCAGATTCCGCGCAGCCCGTCGTAGTGATACTTTGCCTCAGCGCACTCCGTGCGGATCACAACTGCGACATCGGTCGATTACGCGCAGGGCATCATCTTTGCCTCAGCGCACTCCGTGCGGATCACAACGGCAAATGTGCATAAAGCACCGCGTGCGGATTTGTGGAATGCGCTGTAAGTCGGTAGATAGCTTTTCGCAGCACGAAGATCTGCTGCGCGCTGACTATTTTCCCGAGCTCTTCTGCTACCAAAGCAGCCTCCGCTGCCATTAACGGTAGCCCCGGACGGACAATCGACCGGTTTTCTCCGGTGCGAACGGCACCGGCATTTTATATCTGCCTGCCCTTCGCGTCAGGCAATGCTTCTGCGGATGCCCATACTGGCGGGCGTTTTGGGGAGAGCGTGCAGGCGCTCGATTTCCCGATGATGGTACTGCACAAAGGCGGGATAGTCCCGCGCAAGGGAATCGAGATCAAGAGCTTTTGACATAGAGTCATAATGCTGCAGCAGGAAGGCGGAATAGAGATCACGTTGGAGATGCTCACCGTCCTGCATTTCGTTCCAACGCCGGGAAAGAGACTTTTTAACATATTCACCGGTCAAATGATTATATTGGCTTGCTTTGATGTCTGCCGGGTTGATCTCTACAACATTCGGCAGCCCGAGAGACTTGCATTTTTGCCGCAATATTTCGATCAGCATGGCGGGTGCCTTGTTGGCAATGGACTTTCCAAACCGCCTTTTGCTTCGGGGCTTTCCGGTCTTTTCAGATATCACGGTCTCCTTTGCCCGGTGCGTCAGGGAAGACCATTCCATTTTTTCCACATAGAAATGATCACCCAAGGACAGCAGATGGTTTGCAAATTGGATGTGTTGGAGCTTTCGTATTTCAGCCTGACGGTGCTGCAGATATTTCAGTTCCTGTTGGCTCCTCCGATATCGCTTGGACTTATAATGTGTTAACTTGACACCGCGCCGGATCGTGCCGTCCTCGGCATAGTTATCCGGGTTGGTTGCCCTTCTGCTCCGGTCCATTTTTCGCTGCAGGCGGCGCTTTTCCTGCTCGATGTTCTGTACCCGATCTGCCAGCTCGACGAGTCCGGCCGCCCCGGAGGCGGAATACGCCAGTGTTTGCGGCCCGATGTCCAGCCCGACGGGGCCGCTGCCGATAGGGTGAACCGCTTTTCCGGTAACGGGATCGGCCTTGATCGCAGGCTTCCCCTCCAGAACGAGCTGGGCATACCAGCGGTCTCTGCGCTTTCCGGGCCGGCGGACCAATCGGACAAGCTTTACTCTGCGCTGCAGCATATCGGTCTCGTAAGCATTGTCCGGCGATAGCTTCAGCGGCAGCTTCAGGCCCTTCCACTCGATGTAGGGCCCGCGGAACATGATCTCCGTGCCGCCGCTTTTTCCCGTTCTGGAGTAGCCCTGCACAGAATTTACCTCACCGGGCTTTTTGTAATGTACCTTCTTGCCGCCCTTTTTGAACAGGAGCTTATCAAAGGCCGCCCAGACCTGCGGTGCGATCCCATGAACGGCAACGCTCGAGCCGATGTTGTCACGGAAGTGCTTGTAATATTTTCCCATATCTGTAGTGAAGGAATAATCCGTAAACCCGGCCGTTTTCAAACTTTTCCGCTGCTCTTTGTATAACTCCTGCAGTTTGGCCCGATCCGCAGGGTTATTCCTGTCCAATGCCCGTATTTTCTGCTCGTTCTCCAGATATTCGGCAGTCCGCTTTATCTGTACAAGCCGTTTCAGCTCTGCATGGACCAGCGTGTTATAGAGCTGCCGCGCGATCTCAAAGCGCTTGGCAAGACGGTCCTCCTGCCACTTTTCCAGTTTTAACGGTAAAGTCAGGCAGCAGGTATCTGTGCTGCTCTTTTTCACAGGACTCCCTCCTTGCCGACTGCAGCAAAACACGACCCGGATCGTTTAGAACTATTTTATCATTAGGTGTGCAAAAATACAAGCTGTGTGACAGCGGTTTCCTGTCCAAATTCCTTTCAAAACTGCAAGGATAGATTTTTTGCGGAGCGCTGCAGCGCCCCGCAATGTCTTTTTATCAGTCCATAATTCCATACCGCTTCATCAGCTCGATCCGCTCTTTTCCCAGCTTGATGGAGCCGGAGGCGCTGTTGTCTGGATTGGACTGCTTCTCACTGGCGTAGTGCGCGATGCGCTGCACCCACGCGACCGGCAGCAGGTACGGGCGCTTTTTGAGGTACGGGTAGCGCCGTTCCAGATACTCGCGCTTGGGGAATACCGTGCTCAGAACGCTGCTTTTTTCACCGGTGCGGCTGGCCTTGACGGCGTTCAGCGTGACGGTGGAGGAATGGAGGCGCGTTAGGTCGTTGGAGCCGTACACGCCGCCGCAGAGGCTGTCATGCAGCAGCGGCTCTACGTCGATGGAAGCATCCCAAGGCATGGGCAGGTCAAAGTCAATGCCGAGATAGTCTCTGGCAATGCGGAACGACGCCGCGGCAAACGTCGCCGCATGAACGCTCTCACACTGCTCGTGCAGGCGCTGCCAGTCGATTTCATCGTGATACTCCCGCGCCCACAGGCCAATGTCGCAGAACTGCCGCAGACCGATGCCGCTGCGCACAAAGTGCTTGTAGGCGTGCAGGATCAGGTACAGCAGGTGCTCATGGGGTGGCATGGTCAAGAAGCCATCTACCTCGATGGGCTTGAGGTCGGTAAAAAAGTGGTTCAGCTCGTCGTGGGCGTCCTCAGAAGAATCGAATAAGTGCCGGTGCAGCTCGATGTAAAGCGGGCTGCCGTTTTTTGTGTAGGACACCTCGTCCGCCGTTGCCAGCTCGTCCACAGGCGTGTCGGTGGTCAGACCGTTTGCAAGAAGCTGCTTATGGCAGGCCATAAACTCCGCGTCGGAAATGTAGAGGTCGTCGTCCGCGCTGATGCGGTGGTCCTTCAGCGGATACAGTCGGCTGCAAAGCTGCCCTTTGACCACAATGGGATGAAGCCCCGCCGAACGCAGTTTGCGATAGAGGTCGGCAAACTCCGCCGAGCGCACGGTCTGATTCAGCACCTGCCCGATGACTTGCTGCTTGGTCACAGCGAACAGCGCAGCGTTTTCCCCGGCAGCAGGCATCTTGCGGACGGCCTCGAAGAGGATCGGCAGCAGCTTCTGCTGATTGGCCAACGTAAAGATGGCAGGCCAGTCCGCCTTTTCGGCGGGCAGATCTCCGCCGGAGATAGCAGCTTTGGCGATATGGAGAAATTGTGTTTCGGTGGTGGTCGGGGTCATGTTCGTGTGCCGAACCCTTTCTCTGTATTTTTCGATGGCGTGGGCGATGAGCAGCGAGGTGGAACCGGTGAACGCGCCCAAGGTGTTGCAGATCACGTCGTCCGTCTCCGCAAGCCCCAGCGCGTAACGGTACTGGACGTACTCGATTCCCGCGCTGAGCGCGCAGCCGACGAGCGTTGTGAGGATGATTCTGCCCCAACGGTGCCACTTCTGCGGCAGGGCATTCGAGAGCGTCAGCCCCAACGGGAAGAAGAGAAAGACGTTCATCAGCATCGCGCGGTAGAGCTCCGGCTGCTGGCGGGCAGCGGAAAGCGCGGCGAAGGGCGTGAGGATGAGTTCGTAGTTGCCGGGTGTGCGATTCAGAATGGTGGCGTAGAGGATAGTCAACGCAGTGATAGAACATAGTACCAGATTGATGATAGTTCGTTTTTTCTGATTTTTGTGCAGGGAGAGCATTGCCCAAACGATAAGCAGTGCCAGCATCAGAATAATGACCATGTGCAGGGGCAGCGCGTAAATATGCCGCATCATAATGTGCTCACCTGGTCAGAATATCTGCAATTCTCTTGCTGGCAAAGCCATCGCCATAGGGATTCGCAGCAGCGCTCATGTTGGCGTATTCTTCTGCGGACTCCAAGAGGCGCTTGAAATGACGGTAGATATTCTCCTCATCTGTGCCGACGAGTTTCAGCGTTCCGGCCTTAATTCCTTCCGGACGCTCCGTGGTATCTCGCATGACAAGGACCGGTTTACCAAGCGACGGGGCTTCCTCCTGAATACCTCCGGAGTCTGTCAGAATCATATAGCTGCGGGCCATAAAGTTGTGGAAATCCAGCACGTCCAGCGGCTCGATAATATGAATGCGCTCATCCCCGCCAAGAATCTCATCCGCCGTTTGGCGAACCACGGGGTTCATGTGAATGGGGTAAATTGCTTTCACATCGGGGTGCTCATCCATGACTCGTCTTATCGCCCGGAACATATGCCGCATGGGCTCACCAAGGTTTTCACGGCGATGCGCTGTAATCAAGATCAACCGGCTGCCTGATGCCCATGTCAGTTCGGGATGAGAATAGCTTTCACGCACTGTGGTTTTCAGTGCGTCGATTGCCGTATTGCCAGTTACATAAATGCTGTCCGCATTCTTGCCCTCGCGCAGAAGATTCTGCTTTGAGAGTTCGGTAGGAGCAAAGTTGTACTGGCTGATGATATCGACCGCCTGCCGGTTGAACTCCTCCGGATAAGGGGAATAAATGTTATATGTCCGCAATCCCGCTTCCACATGTCCCACGGGAATCTGTAGGTAAAAGCAGGCCAATGCAGTCACAAAAGTGGTAGAGGTGTCGCCGTGTACCAGCACGATATCCGGGTGAACTTCTTCCAAGACGGATTTAATGCGGTTGAGAATATTGGTCGTAATGTCAAACAATGTTTGCTTGTCCTTCATAATGGACAGGTCATAATCCGGAACGACATGGAATGCCTCCAGCACCTGATCCAGCATCTGACGATGCTGACCTGTAACACAAACGATTATCTCAACATCCCGCCGTGTCTTCAGCTCGTTGACCAGCGGACACATTTTTATTGCTTCCGGTCGAGTGCCGAAAACCAGCATGATCTTTTTCACGAGTATTCCACCTCCGTACGTGATGGCATCTGCAAATGTCTATTTATGGGTTTCGCGTGCCTATGCACCTTGCTTTCTAAAAAATCTGCGAAAAACGCGATAGGTAAGATCCCTGAAATACTGAAATTCTTCTTTCTTGTGAAAGCATAGGAAGAACACCAAGTTGGGAACCACACAGCAGATCACGAATTTCAGTATTACATCCACCAAGGCTGAAATGTGAATCAGTGCACAAATGCCGTAGCAAATAGCTCCAGCTAGGAGCAGGATCAAGGCGTATTGTCCATACTTCTTGAAATAGATGGACACCTTCTCTTCAAGGCCATATTTAAATACTGCATATGGATCGTACCATATATTTGTTAGCGCTCTGGATATGGCAGTAGCGAATAGGATTCCAAACAGGCCCCACAGTTTTCCAAGCCATATTGAGCAAATCAAGTTGATGGCCGCTGTTACGATCAAGAGATAGCGGCCCTGTCGAAACAGGCCCATTGTATTTTTGTACGTCCAAACGGCGCTTTGCATGCCGACCATGTAAAAGTTCAGCGCAATTACAAATGGGATCGAAATTGGAAGCACATAGGAACTTCCAAACAGCAGCCTCACGATATCTGTTGATACAACAAATATTCCGATGGATGCCCAGCCAAAGAGCCAGAAATTTGCAAGGTTAATAATATTGAACATTGCAAGCTTTTTCTCTTTTGTCTCGACTGCATTCAGATTGCCGACACTGGCGGTAATTCCGTTAAAAAGCTGATTCAGAAGCGAATTCAAGGTCCCTGACAGCAGTGTATAATTAGACGCAAGACCGACTGTTGCGAGCCCATTAAAAAATGTGATGATAATATTGTCCGTACTATTTACAAGCAGCCCGCACAGCTTCCAAATGACAAGGGCGCGTATGTTGCGGGCAAGTACCCCCTTCTCATCTTTATCAAGCGGTTTGATATTTTTCTCTGCAATATACGGATACTCTTTCCTGGCGATATACGAAACAACGATGTTGTATACAAACGCGCCAATGCACTGGATAATCAGATACCCGATATAATGGTGTGTTGCAAAAAGCCAGATAATTTGCAGCACGCTCTGAGCGACCGTAATAATGTAATTAACGCCCGTAACAATATAGTTCTGCTGGGCTGCCATTAGTAGGGAAGCGCGATAGCTGAAAAAATATGTGCTGGCGGCATTAAACAAATATAAGCCGTAAAGGAGATAGATGTTTTCCTGAATATTTGGCTCATCAATAAGCAAATGCAGGAAAGGCATTAATGCCACGCCAATTACAGCAACAGCAACGCCAATTACACGGTAGCACTGTCCGTAGAACTTCACTAGGGACGCGACTTTTTCTTTGTCATCGACCGCCAAAGGCTTGTACAGTGCATACACGATAGCGCTGCCAATTCCAAGTTCGGCAAGGCTCAGCATGCTGAGAATATTTGTAAACAAGCCGCTTACGCCTAAATATTCCGCAGAAAGTGTGCGTGTAAATACCATACGGCAAACAAGGCCGAGCACTGTATTCAGCGCATAGCCCCCCAGCCCAGTAATGATATTCAAAACAGAATACTCAGTGCGTGATTTCTTTCTCATGGTTCCTCTTCAAACTAATTCTTACTTGCCTTGCATATTGCCCGAAGCGCCATTCCCTGCGCAAACGGCATGACATCGTAAGTCTGTGCAAATATTCCGATCCCCTTGGTATCGCCTTGGCAATCATCAATTGCGCCTGTGATTCGTGTCTTTTTCAGCAATATCGAAAGGCAGCGATGTGAAATGTCTCTGTATACGCTATTTTTCAATAGTGTCGCGCATTCGGCATAAAACCATGCCATAGCCGCCGTAGCAGAACTATCATAAGTCCCTTCACGCTGTAAAATAGAGCCAAACCCACCGTCGGTACGCTGATACTCAACATAGGCTTGTGCGGATTCCGAAATCCACTGCAAAACTTCTGCCTGATATTCGGGTGTCTGTAGCTGGTGATATGTATCTACTAATCCAATCAAATACCACGCCGTACCGCGCCCCCAGCCATAAACGCCAAGCGGTAATTTGCTCTTAATATTGAATGCATGATTAGGAAGGGCTGTGCCAGCCAATAAACCATACGTGTAATACATTCTCAATTGGTCTACCGCGAGTTTTTCACATTGACTATCATGATAAACCTGTGCATATAATGCCAGAAACGGACATGTCAATCCCAAAGTATCCACATACATTTCGGGGTTATCTCGCCCCCCGGTATATGAGATCATTCCATAGTCGTTGACATTCTTCCTGATCAATTCAATTGAATAATCCATTGCCGGTCGGACTGCCTGCGGATCTTTCGCCGCCTTCAAAACAGCAAAAGACAGCATCCCGCAGTCCACAGCAACCGGCTTCTTTTTCCACATACCGGCATCGTCCAGCAAATCATTCACCGCTTGTTTGGCAGCAATGCGGGAGCTTTCGTCGTTGCTTTCCAGTAAACCGAGGATCAGGGCAGCTTTTTGCCATGACTGGATTGATCCACTTCTGTACTTGCCCTGAATGAAATCAAGAAGCATATAACGGGAGTTATCTGTGATTTTTACTGTCGGTGTGTGTTTTACCAAGCGGCGTGCAGTTCTTTCGATTACTGCGGGCCATTCCTGCTCATCCCATCTGCCAATATGAAATCGGCAGTAACGATTTTTCAAGTAAAACAGGAAATCAATTCCGTAGTTGACAATGCAAAACGCCAGCACGATTCCAAGAAGCACCTTCATCATCTGCACATCAGCTCCTCAACTGCATCCCTTGCCAGTAATGCGCGTGCTTTATATTCCGGCATAGTCTTTATCAAATGATCACGTACTGTCATTTCGTTTGCGGACAGCCAATCAAATCCGTTTGCCAATTCATCCGGATTTCGCAACTCTTGCACCGGCAAAACGTAGTGCTCCTCCGTACCGAAAATATCCCGCGCGATCCCTTTTGATTTCACAGAGTAACCGAGTACCAATGTTGGCACGCAGGTGGAATAGGCCGCAATCGTTGCGTGAGTACGGGCACCGATAAATATTCTGCAACGGGAGATATAGCCCTTTAATTCACAGCAGTTATGATCTTCTACGAGCACTACGCGGCCAGTAGAAGCAAACTTTTCATATAAACTGCGAAGCGGAATACGGTCATCGTTATTTTCGATGGCAACATGAGGGATCAACGCAACCGCCGCATCTGTGGTATTCAGAATATGCTCAATAAGACGGCAATATGCTTCGTAGGCGATACTGCCATCTTTCGCACATTGCATGATAAGTGGGCTCGCATTAATACCGATGGTGTTATCGTCCTTCCAGCCTTCCGGCAAAGGCAGCTCCACGGTGTCTAGCACGAATGCCGGATCAGCCACGAGAATCGTGTTTGGATTCACAGCTTTCAGCGTTTCATAGCTGATACTTTCTCTCGCGGTTATAAGATCGTACCGTGCAATATCCTTTGCTGTGGCAGCGTCCATTTCGGACGGCTCAAAAGAGCATCCCCAGAATACTGTTTTGCCACCTTTCTCATGGATGATTTGATTATAATGTCCCAAAATGTCTTTGCCAGCATAGCAGTAGTTGTCTCCGCCAATTGACAGGTAAGTATCGCCGCTCTGTATAGCCGAAAAGAACGATTCATGGGCAAACTTTGTATATAAATAATCGCTTCCTGTGAGTTTGTGATGTACTTTGAAGCGGAGCAATTTCATGCCAGTCAAATCTTGCTTCTTGTCCTCGTGGATGTCGGCGAGATCATTCAATCCATAAGCAAGATCCGAATCAGGCATTGTGCTCCAGAGGGTTGCTGGCATATTCAATATTTTCGCGGAAGCACGAACGATTGCTTCGCACCCATGGTTAGCACTTCCGCCATGATAATAGAAACTTACCCTTTTCATTCCATACCGTCCTGATCATGTGTTCTGCAGGCATATTCTTCGCAGCTTATTTGGCACTCTTACAATGAGTGTATATAGCGCTCGGTAAAACAGATATTTTCCTTTATACGGATCGCTGCTGTCCGCCAAATTAGCTCTACAGCGATGCAACCCCAAATAGTAATAGTAACTTGAAACACAATCGATTTTCCCAAAACCGCTGCGATTCTTTAGGAGGCACTTTTCCAGCGTCCTATTAAACGTATCTTTCCGCATAGTGCTCGTCAATGCACCGTCATGCCAGCGGTATGCATAGAGTTTTTGCGGTATACAGGCCGGTTCATACTTTGCACAAATACGCTGCCAATAGTCGAAGTCTTCTACAAGGGTCATTTCTGGATCGTATTCTCCCACAGTTTCGTATACTTTTCTGGAATACAAAAAGCATGCGCCGACAGGGTTGATACCTAAAATTGACTTCTTTGCATTATCATTGACCATAATGCATTCCACGATGTCGCCATCGCCATTGATCACGTCGCACGAGGCAAATGCAAATTCCTTTCCCTGCTGTACCAAAGCGTTGTGCATTGTCTCAAGCGCTGTTGGATAATAGTAATTGTCATCGGACGTCCAGGTAAGGAAGTCGCCTTTTGCCAAGGACAATCCCCGGTTCAATGTCCTCGGAAGACGCATGTTCTCAGGGTTTTTATAATAACGAATGCGGTGATCCTTCGCCGCATACTCCTGCGCAATAATCGCAGTATTATCGGTCGAACCATCATCAATAATCAATAGTTCCCAATTCGCGTAAGTCTGCGCCAAGACACTATCTATACTTTTGCGCATATATTTTTCGCCGTTATAGATTGGCAGCACAATACTAATCAATGATTCCATGCTTTGCTCCATTTTGTTCCTTTAAAGTCCGATTATTAAAAGCCTCCAGCTAATGCTCCCTGAAAAGCATACCGGGTATTTGCTTTATACATATCCAAACGTAGACTCTAAGCGGTCACGCATTTCCTGCCACTCTTTCTATGAAGCATTTGCCCACTCGTCCCAACGATGCTCACTGAAATAAGGCTTCGTCTCAAGATTCTTCAAATGCTTCTCTTGAAATTCATCAAATGAACAGACAAACCTTGCTGGATTCCCTGCATAAATGCTGTTGGAGGGCACATCATGTGTCACGACGGAACCTGCTCCAATAATTACATTATCGCCGATCCGGGTATTGCAGAGAACAATGCTATCGGCTCCGATAAAAACGTTATTTCCGATTCTAACAATGCCTATCTTAGTATGAGCCCCGGCTTTTCCTGTACTCGCATCATGTGCAAGTATCCGTACATTGCTGGACAGCATAACATCGTCTCCAACAGAAATCAGCCATGGCCAATTTGCATCTATGGGATAACCGCCATAGTATTTAAAATTCTTTCCTGCGGTAAACCCGTGAGCAAAGCAATAATCCATTGTCGCTTTCTCAGGAGATGTCCCCCCGCGTACAATTTTCTTGATAATGTCTATTATCCTCATGCCAGTTCTCCCCTCTACAGTCCAATCTTCAGCGCATTACGGACACGACATGCAGCCACCAAACTGCTCTTTGCCATGTTGAGCCAAAGTCTTTCTTTCGCGCTGCATCCTTCCATCTGAAATGGATGTGTTTCTATTACGTTCTCAAAGTAGGCTAATATCTTTTCAGCCTCAGCTTTGCCCAACGTCCGCATTGCCAACTGTCCCTGATAGATACAGGTAAGCCAAAGATCCTTAACAGCCAGTGGAGACAATGCAGGAAAGCGCTCTTGTATGTATGCGCAGCGCTGCACCTTTGCCTCGACAGCATCTAAACGTTTTAACGAATATCCTGCACCCATAATACTGCCGCCGCGCTGAAGGTAGTAATAGCCTATGTAATCTGAAATCGACACCTTTTTAGCTTTGCCAACAGCCTGATAGCTCCAGAAAACATCCTCGTGGCATTTTCCTTTGGGGAACAGAATATCTCTGACCAGTGCTGTCTTATAAAGCTTGTACCAAACCGGCTGCTTGAGCCATGACTCTTCAATAATTGCTCGCATGGCTTCCTCTTGATTCAGCACACAGTTCCCATCCCGCGTCAGCATGCGAGACGGCGTTTTGTTCTCCCACACCATCTGTACACCACAGGCCGCGATGTCGCTGTTATCCTCTGTCAAGCGCTGATAAAGGTACTCGTACATATCCGGCGCAATCCAATCATCGCTATCGACGAAAGCCATCAGTTCCCCGGTTGCGACGGTCATCCCTGCATTTCGGGCATCCGACAAGCCGCCGTTGGTTTTGTGTATCACCCGAATACGGCTATCTTTTTCCGCCCATGCATCGCACATGGCGGGGCAGTTATCCGGCGAACCATCGTCTACCAAAATGATTTCCAGATTTTTATACGTCTGGTTTACGATGGAGGACACGCACTTATCCAGATATGGTTCCACCTTATAGACAGGGACGATAACGCTGATCTTTGCAGTATCCACAGGGTTCACCTCCTAGCCTCCAGAATACTCGTAACAATCTTAGCTGGCTCAAAATCATCCAGCGGCACATTTCGAACGGAGCCAATGTCACCAGATTCTATCTGCCGAATTGCGCAAGTGATATCTTCCACAGTGTTTCGACAGAAAACATATCGATTAAACTTGCCAAAATAATCTTTCAGTACAGCCTGCTCGTCCTCTGTGCCATCAAGGATAAATAGGATCGTTTTGTCCGTTGCAGAATACTGATATATCTTGCCTGGTATTTGACCGCCCTGCCGATTGCAGAGAAACACAAGAACATTGGTGCAGTCCTCGATTGGCCTCAATTCTGCTAAAGGAAGGCGCGGATGAATATGGATCTTATCTGTCGAACGGAAAAAGTTGCTCGGGTTTCCACAGATATTGACCTCGACTCCTACCTTGTCTGCCGCTGTATAGAATGGTTCTAAGTCTCTTGCCGCTGGTGCATAGTCGCCAAAGTAGCCATAGATATTTCGCCCAAAGGATTTATGTACAGGCGTAGCGTTCTTGTAGTATGCAGGTAGTGGCATCCAAAACATCTTTTCCGCCGACTCAGGAAATAGCTTCTGCTGATTCCGCAGCGTCAGCGGACTGACATAGCAGACTTTTTCCGCTAACGACAGCAACCGCTTTTCTTCCCGACGTACACACTCCTGCCTATTGAAGCCATACACATCAGAATACCAAGGATCCTCCCAAATCTGGATCCAGTGTTTGGCTTTGATCCTACTTGTTTTGAGAAGCCTGTATGCAGCCAAGTGGCTAACTGGGGGATGCGAAATCGAAATCACAAGGTCGAAGCTAACGTCGCAGGAAAATCTCTTGCATTTTTGATAAAATACCTTATCCATACCATAAGGACCATATATTGCGCGGATTCGGCTTTTTATGCTCTGAAGCAGGCCATCTGGCTGTCTACTAGGCGTAGCAACCGTTCCTTCCGTATTCTGCTCATCTGCGCTGAACATACCTTTTTTGAAGTGCGAAAGACGTTCATATAGGGAAATGGCCCGTATATAGTGACGATCGATCTCATCCGGAATTTCCATTGACAAGTCTGCTGGGTAGTCTGCCGGATCTATACTTAATGACGATACATGTGCGCCAGCATCAACAAGTCCTTGCAGATACGCAAGGTGGCATAGATTTGCAGAGCTGTTTACAGACAGACAGTATCCATTTATGACCAAGACATTCATATTATTTACCTTTGTGAATCAGTTTCAGCATCATATCCTCCACCGCACGAACAGTTTTTTCCGTGCTGAAGGTCTTGCCTCGCTCGATAGCCTTTTCTTTATAATGGGTAAGCTTGTCCGGGTGGTCGAGCAAATCCTTGATCCCTTGATACAACGCTTCCTCGCTGTTTTCAGTCACGATGCCCCATTCATCGTGTTCGCCTAACATCTCCTTCATGCCGGAGACCTCAACGGTGCAGACCGGTGTTCCAACAATCAGTGCCTCGGTGGCCGCAGTAGAAAATCCCTCCGCAAAGCTGGCGCAGACAAAAAGGTCACACTTTGAGACATACTTATAGGGATTGGTCTGGTAGCCAAGCAAGGTGACAGCTTCTTGTAGGTCATTTGCTCGAATATAGCGTTCCATTTCCTGCTGAAGCGGGCCAATACCAAGAATGTAGAGATGGACGGGATACTCCTCATCCCGCAGGCGCTTGATGATGGACAGCAGACGCATATAGCCCTTGGATTCCTTCAGCGTTCCGACCACCATCAGTCGTATTTTTCCGTCATCCATCAGCTCTGGCGCGGTATCATTTGCGTTAGTCAGTATTTTCTCGGACTCCACTGTGTTGTACAGCACACGGCATGGTTTCTGGAAATTCAGAATGCGGCAAAAATCGTCATGGACATACTGCGAAACGCACACAGTCTGGTCAAAGCGGTCGTAGCACTTGCGCGCTTCGCGCTCACTGCGGAATGAGCCTGACAGGCGTTCCATCGTATGCTGCTCCACATGAATCCACGATACGAGCTTGGTATTCGCGTCTTGGCAACCACTGATAACGCGCGCAGAAGGACCTTCCAGATAGGAGACCTCAATATCGTAATGCTCCTTCACGCACATTTGGTGCAGCTGCGCCGGTGTCAGCAGCTTCATGAGCTTGCTGTTACCCGGCACTTCTTTGGGGAATACCGCACGGAAGTGAATATCTGACGCAAGGAACTGCTCATTCACACCGCCGCCAAATAGCGCCGTCACAGAGATATCAAATTTTGAGCGATCCATGTTGTTGACCAGATTGACCAGCACCTTTTCGGCACCGCCTTGGCCGAGATCATGGATGAGAAAAAGAATCTTTATCATCAACTTACTACCTTCTTGGCGGATATCCGGTGAAGCTTTAGGTACAACCATTCCGGCATGATTCCCTTAATAAAATGCTTCAGAAAATCCATAACGACGTATCCGTACATATACCACGGGAACCGAAACAGCTTAAAACCAACATAGGTGACATACACGCCGTTCATGCGGGATTTCAGACTGCGACGGTTAGCAGCCGCGTGGTCATCCCGCATTTTATAGAGTGGCTCGTCCAGATTATAGCCGGTATACCCCTTGGCATAGAGTTTGTACCAGAGATTAACGTCCTCAAAGCGGAGCATCCGCTTATCCTCGGTGTAGCCCCCAACCGCCAGATATGCTTCTCTGCGAATCATGCAGGGCGCATGGCAATGAACCGGGCTATGCTTGATAAAGTCGCGTTTCGTAGGCTCCTTAATGGCATAACTTCGCCCCCAATCGCCGCTTTCGTCGAAGAAAATCATGGGGGTGCTGACAATGGCATATTCAGGATGTGCGTCCAGAAATGCAACTTCCTTTTCAAGCCTGCTCGGAAGGGAAACATCGTCTCCGTCCATTCGTGCCACATACTCACCGGTAGCGGCTTGTAAACAGCGGTTCAGCGTGTGATTCAGCCCCATATTTTGCTCATTCTGAAGGAGAATGATCTTATCGGGTATTCTTTCCTGATATGCCTTTGCCACAGCGTAGGTGTTATCCTTTGAGCCGTCGTCACACAACACGAGCTGCCAATCCGGAAAGGTCTGCGCAAGAATAGAGTCGATGGCCTCCGGCAGCGTCGCCGCGCAGTTATAGATGCCCATGATAATCGAAACCTTTGCCATAGTACACTTCCTTATGCAGCCATCCGCGACCGCAGATAATTCATGATTTGCAGCAGTACTGCCAGTAAAAATGTCCAGCGCTTTTTGCAGAGCAGGAAAAACAGCTTCCACTTTGCACCGCAATATGAGGTATCCAACTGTCTGAATGCCTCCCTGTATAACGGCTTATCCAATATTGCACGAAGGCGCTGCGACTTTTTCCATATGCTTTCCATGCTGCCGATTTCATTCAGTCCAAGACCGATCATGCCGCAGGCAACTCGGTTCAGAAACGGCGTATGATACTCATTCGCCCGTCCGGAGCCGTCTATATACTCCTGCATGATGCTATACATAACATCTCTTTTTTCAGCAATATCCGACTTATACTGCGCTGTAGCTGCTTGGAAGTTTGTTTTACGGTAGTGGTAAAAGCATCTGTTTATATAACTGACCTTGCAGTCTGCCAAAGCGTATACGTTAAAAATGGTATCTTCGGCTGTTCCAACAACCTTTTCACTGATAAGCTTTCCGTAGAATATTGTTGGGCGACTATATAATTTACCGCACACAGTTGAAAGCGCATCTACTTGTTGCGGCAAACAGAGTTCCTCATTTAACGGGCCAATGATACGACGATGGATATTGTCTTCGGATTCTGCCTTATCATATGAAAAGCTGTTTTGAAACAAATGGTTTTGTATGCTCTTATTTGAGTACTCACGTGTGTAATCAAAGATAACACAGTCAGCTCCGGTTTGGAGTGCTGTCGATATGCAGACTGCAATCGTTTCTGGTTCTATCCAGTCATCGCTATCCACAGACATAACATAAGCGCCAGATGCAACAGAGATGCCTGCTTTTCTCGCCGAGGTAATGCCCCCGTTTTCTTTATGAATTACCTTAATCCGATTATCTTGAGCGGCGTAACAATCGCATAATTGCGGGCATTGATCAGGGCTGCCATCATCCACTAAAATAATCTCTAAGTTATGGTACGTTTGGGACAGAATACTTTCGATACATTGTCCAAGAAATGCTTGTGTTTTATAAACGGGGATAACTATAGACACAAGCGGCTCACAGTTTTGCATAATGGCCTCCATAAGTGCTATTGGGGATAAATTAATTCGCTGATTAATTGCCAAAGTGTAATCGCAGAATAGTCGCTGCCGAAGTTTTTGGACACAGAAAACTCATACAAAAAATAGCCAAAATAGAGCACTACTGCACAAACTGTCACGAATTGTGCAGACCGTTTCGTAAAAAGTTTCTTTATCATCCACGGGATTGCAATTGCAGTAGCAATTTCAAAATAGGCAGCCATTCGTGCAAAAAGATTAGCAGCTTGAACCATACCTAAGGTTAGAATCAGCGAAGACACAATGGACATATTTACAAAAAGATTTTCACTGCGCGTCGAATTCTTGAATAACCGTCTGCGGAATACCAGCGCTAAAAGTGAAGGAACCCAATAAACAACAGTTCGCAGGAAATTAATCTGGTGCGCATCAAACAACTCACCTTCATCGACCAGCGCGCCAATAGATTGTGCATAGTTCATGAAAGCGCCGAGCGTTCTATCGTAGGTGACCATTGCAAATGCAACTGCCGCCAGGCCGACCCAAGTGGTTTTTCCCCAAGGTTTACTAAACAGTACCGGCAGTATTGCAAACATAAAGGCGTGCGTATGAAAAAGAATTGCGATGGCAACCAAAACATAAAAGCGGACATATTTTTTCTCTTCTGCATAGGGAATACTCAGCAGCAAAAAGAACATTGCGAAGCACTGTTTCATTGCTGCCATGTACATGACGTATGTACCAACAGAGAAGAAAATCAGCAGGCTAAATGCTGGGTTAACGGAGTATCGTTTCAAGAGTTTTGCAACCGCAAAACTGCTCAGAAATGCAGGCAGAAGAAAGTATATATGATAATTACTTATATAGCTGTGCGCAAATGATTCCCAAAACAGTGAAAGAGGATTGCCTGTTAAATCAAGAAGCCCTCCATTCGCAATAAAGTCTTTAACATTTTTCGCATTACGCCAGAAATAAATATAGTTTCCCGTGTCGTTATAGCTCGTCCTCAAGAACGAAAAGCATGTCATCCACACGATCACCGCGATCATGAAGATGTCCGCTTTGCGCAGCATGAAGTGCCGACGCCCAGTCTGAGGCCCCTCTAACTGCGCAGGCGTCGGATAATAGACTTGGGACAAGTACATCAGAAAGACGCAGCCCCAATAGAGTAGAATTAATTGCCTCATCGATTTCCTCTTTTAACAATCCATTGTGCTATACTCGGGAAATTTCAAAATCTCATATAGTTCACGCAAAACATTATCTGTATTAAACCGCAATATGCTTTCGCTCGCATTCTGCGTAAAGCTTTTAACCTTTTCTGGAGATATTCTTAGTTCGATTACTGCTTTAGCAAACTCCGAGCAATCATTAAGCGGGATCAATCTGCCATTTATCTGGTCGGAAATAATTTCACGATGTCCGCGATTATCGTAAGCAACAACTGGAAGGCCGCAAGCCATTGCCTCAATAATATTCAACCCCAACCCCTCTGAAGTGCTTGAGGCAAGTGCAATATCTGACGAGCGCAGCAATTGACAAACATCACTACGCCACCCTGTGAAGACAATACTTCCGGTTGGTAATCCATTCACTTCTTCAGCTAATATTCCGTTTAGATGGTCTGGCCCTACTAAAAGAAGCTTAAATTCGGGGATCGATTTTTGAATAAGCTTTGTCGCCTGAATCAAAGAACTTTGATTCTTCAATTTTGTCAATTCGGCAACGTAAATTCCAACATAATCATCTTCGGCAAAGCCAAGCTTTTTTCGATAAAGGTCTCTTTGCTCTGGAGCAAAGTCAATTTGGTATTTACTTAGATCAACACCTATTCCGTCAATTCTTTGAGTTTTTGGCTTGTTGAAATGCTTGACTGCAAAAGCATAATCTTCCTTGTTGATTGTGATAAGTACATCTGTAAATTCCGCAAGAATTCGCTCCATCGGATATCCAATGATCCACTTTTTTAAAGGGGCACCGTGATAAAAGTGGAATCCGTGTGCAAGATAGATAACCTTAACACCATTCTTCCGAAACGGTCTTGCTGCTAAACGTGCAACAAGGCTCCCGGTCACGGTGTGGCAATAAACGATGTCATAACTATTTTCTCGAATAATACGTCGCAATTCTGCAATGGCTTTTACTGTTTTGAAATGGAACGGATTGCGCTCAATCGGTAGATTAAACGCATGGTCGCAACAAGGAATAGGTGCATCCATTTTGCACGCGACATCAACTTGCCACCCGCGATCTTTGAGCATAGAAATGGTCGGAATATGAAATTTCAAAACATGTTCTTTCGCAACATTAGCAACTAAAAGTAGTTTGGGATGTCGGTTACTTTCCATTTTTACTCATTTCTCCATCTTATGCAGCTCTCCCGTGCCGCCCTCGACCACGCCATCGCCGCGCAGGGCGGAAATGACCGTCCCGAAAAAGCAGCGGCAGTCAAAGGCAAAGCTCATGCGCCGCACATACTCACCGTCCAGACGGGCCTTGTCGGCAATCTCCAACTCGTCCCGACCGCAGATTTGCGCCCAGCCGGAAAGGCCGGGCTTCACATCGTTGGCACCGTATTTGTCACGCTCTGCCAGTAAATCCTCCTGATTCCAGAGGGCGGGCCGGGGACCGATAACGCTCATGTCGCCCCGAAGGATATTCCAAAGCTGCGGAATCTCGTCAAGGGATGTCTTGCGCAGGAATTTTCCAACGCGTGTGATGTACTGCTCTGGGTTTTCCAGCAGGTGCGTCGGCATGTCGTGGGGCGTGGACATCTTCATGCTGCGGAATTTATAGAGCTGAAAATATTTTTTGTGGATACCCACCCGCTTCTGAGAGAAGAACACCGGGCCGGGATCATCGATCTCGATGGCGATCATAATGAGCAAATACAGCCACGAGGCGAGGATCAACCCTAGCAGGGACAGCGTCACGTCGATCGCCCGTTTTCCAACCTGTTTATACATGCAGCTTCGTTCCTATCCACCCTGCCGATGGCAAGGGAACCTCAAAAATCTGTGTAATTCGTCATACTCTGGAGAAAATGGTATGAGAAATGACTATTTTCCTATTTAATTATAACGCAAACGGCGGAAATGCGCAAGGGGAAAGCAGAAAATATGTGTGGAGATGTGTGAAAGGCCGCAGCGCGGAGCTGCGGCCTGGTGGGGTGGCGGTATAGACGGAATTTGCGCAAGGGAACCTGTGTGATACGGAGCGGACATTCGGCGCCCATTGTGAGGGGGAAGCTGCATTAAAATGTTTGATGAGATGCTTTTCCGGAATTTATTACTCTATGTATAAACAGAATTCGGGAAAGAGCACGCGCCGAAGTCCGGTCAGCTGATTTTAGGACCTCTTTCTACCAGAAGGTGTCCAACTTGCACTTGCAATTTGCGCTTTTGAAAAATGCACCATATTCTGCCCGACAACTTCCGACACGCGCCCTTCCTTTTCCTTCCTTGTCTTCCATTCGCATAATTCCCCATTGTTTGCAGACAATAGCAATGTGATTTCGAACGCATAAAGTGGAGGAGCAATATATGAAAGCAACCGGCATCGTCAGACGCATTGACGACCTCGGGCGGATCGTCATCCCAAAGGAGATCCGCCGTACCCTGCGTATCCGCGAGGGCGACCCGCTGGAAATCTACACGGAGAAGGACGGCGAGGTGATCTTTAAGAAATATTCGCCGATGGGGGACCTGCAGGCGGTCGCGGCGCAGCTGTGCGAGTCCATCGGCAAGAACACCGGCCACATCGCGGCCGTGGCGGACCGCGACTCCATCATCGCGGTGGCGGGCGCGCCGAAGCGCGAGCTTCTGGAAAAGCGCAACTCCGCCGAGCTGGAGCAGCTGATGGAGCAGCGGCGCAGCTACCGC
>UMIA01077245.1_pt1 | contig 30733 bp, 16 predicted proteins | sample 1965701 | NCBI WGS metagenome assembly UMIA01 (sample SAMEA4836113, study PRJEB28245) | human gut metagenome | biome: gut microbiome; material: fecal sample | place: Denmark | collected 2008 | reverse complement strand
GCTGCTGACTAGGCTCAGCAGGTCTGCTGAGCCTAGTGGCAACTTTCGAGAAGCAGTCTCCTTCAACTCAAGAAGCAGTCTCCTTGAACTCAAGGAGCAGTCTCCTAAAACTAAAAGAGACGTCTCTTTGAACCCAAAGAAACGTCTCCTTTCGCTTATTCAATCATATTCTTTCGCTTATTCAAACATCTGAATACGCTTATTCAATCATAATCTTCTGCTTATTCAAACATCTGAATACGCCAGCAGAACTATCTCCTTCCTCCGGAAGAGCCGGGAGCTTTATAGAACTTACCTTTCTGGCGGGAGATGAAGATGCCGCCTTGAGCAGAGGTCTTATCTACTTGCTGGCCATTGAGATTATAGATAATCTCTTTCTCATCCTTCTTATGAAGGGTAGGAGAGGCGATGGTAGTTGTGCCGGAAACAATGGCGAAGCGGATGTTTTGCTTGCCCAATGCCAAATTATCCTGGTTGTTCTGACTAACCATCTCTTTTGGCAACCAGGCTCTGTTAGCTGCCAGCGTAGAACCGGTATACTTGTAGAAACCGATTCCCCAGGTACTCTTGTATGATAAAACGTAACCCTTGTTGTTCTCAACAGGAATCGCTTCATACTTCGGATTAGTTGTCGAATTTACTCTTGGTTGCTGTTGCATCCAGGTCAATTTTCACATCCATTCGATAAGTTTCTTCCGTTTCGTCAGCTTTTATCTCAAGCTGCGTAACGAGAATACCTGCCGTTTTCTGATAGTTGATGGTTGGGGCATCATCGCCTTTGGTGAAATTCCAGGTAGCCGTAGCTTCCTTGTTGAGTTGGAAAAGGTTCAGCAGGTTCGGCTCGAATACAGGTAACATTCTCAGGTTGATAGCCTGGGCTTTATAACGTTTCCCGATTTCGTATTCGCCTCCCTTGCTGTCCTTCCATAAAGCCAGGGTATTTCCCTCGTAATAAAGGGTAGTGTTTCTTGGAATTTTAAACAGGTCGCCTTCTTCTACCCACGTAGCTTCCGGTGATGTTCCTGATGCATGCTCACCTGCATTGTAAGTAATGTGGTAGGCTTTATCCTTTTCCGGTTCTCCGTTTACCCGGATGCCGTTATAATCAAAGTATACACTTCCCTTGTTTCCTGTAGCAATGTTGGTAGCGGCATCCTGTGCCCATGCACTCTCCATCCATCCCATCATCACGAGGAGGATGAGGGAACGGAGGAAGTTGCCGGTTGATATCTTATTCTTTCTATTCATATCTTTCTGTTATTTTACCATGATTTTTCTGTTTCCGAAGATGTAGATGCCGTCAGGGAAACCACTATAGGTGGCGGTGCCAGGACGGACATCCAAAATGCGATAAAGCTGACCGGTGATTGAGAATACCTGCAACTGGGTGGAGTAGGTGCTCTCTATGCGTACACGGTGAGCGCCGATAGGGCGGATGAAGAGGGATTCGCCGGCTGGTGTATCATCGTTACCGTTTATTTCCGGTTCTATCCTGTCGATGCCCGTGGTCTCGCTGATGCGGATTACAGAAGGAACCTCTGAAGAACGGGTTCTGTCATTTGTCATCAATGTTGTCATATAGGTGCGGAATGGCATTACAGTCTGTGAGGTTGCCGTATTGCTGAATGCTGTTCCCTCTGTATTGAGCGCATAGATACCTCCGTTTGCCACTTCCTTGGCAGCGAAGGTTCCCCGATGGGCATAACCATTGCTTACGGTCTTCATATCTGCTGTGATAGGAATCACGATGGCTTTCTTCTGAGGTTCTTCGCTCGCAGAACCATAAGCATGGAAAGTGATAGTCTGAGGATCTTCCTTCTTGTTCAAAATACTGTAGTAGAACTTGTTGGAAAGGTCGAACTCATAATAACGCTCACCAGGGAAACGGATGATATAAGGTACTCCAGCTGTCAGCGGAATGTAATCCTGGTATTCGTGATCCTTGGCATAATACGAATTTGCATCCCATCGGTAAGCCCAGTCTTTATAGGTGTTGCCAAAGAAGGAATTAGAGAACTGGTAATTCCATTTTTCCGCATTCGCACTTTCATTCATGAAGAGTCCTTCAGTTGTACCAGGTCGCTGGAAGGTGGCTGTCTTCTCCGTTTCATTCACACCAGTCAATCCTCGCAGCCAGTACTCATGGTGCAGGGTGTGCGTGTTCTTGGCAGGGTTAGCCAGTTCATCTTCTGTTGGTGTGCCATAGAAATGAGTGATTTCACCATTGAGCGATGCCTTAACCTTTTGTGCGGTGAATGGCAGGCAGATACCTTCCCAGGCTCCGGTAGCATCCTCAGCATAGTACATCGGCTTGCGAACATACCAGGCATGGTTGGTTACCGTAAATTGGATAGGGGCACAGAAGTCGTTGTTCTCACACTTGTCTCCCTCGCTGTTCTTACCCTCAGGGGTGCGTTCTACGAGGTGGAGGAGAGAGGTGGTATAGCCATTACCGGCATTATTCTTGAAAATATGATGTCCGTAGATAGTAGTCTCACTCGTGTTCTCCTTGTAGCCGAGTGCATTGTCTGCGATGTCGTAAGCCTCTGTATTGTTGTCGATGTCGTTGCCATTGGCAGCAGTATATACCAGGAGGTTCTGGCTTACTCCCTGCTGGATGCTTAGGTCGCTGAATACCTTGGCATTGTCATTTACCGGTGGGTAGAAGATGCCGTTCTGGTTGATGTCTGCCGCCTTGTTGAATCCCATGGCTGCCCCCTTGTCGTTCAGGCAGGTGAAGTCGATAGCCGTTGTTGTCGTCTGGTGTACGTAGGTACTCATGAGGCTGTTGGCATTGTTGCTGGCATTATAGTGGAATGCATCGAGCTTCGTGTCGCCATAGTAGCCGGCAGTACGATATATGCGGTTTCTCATATAGCTGTTCTGATGGGAAGCTATCTGGGAAGGATAGAGGTCTGGAAGCTTCTGCAATGACTGTCCCCAGAAGATGAAGTCGTTCATCGGCTGAGTTCCGTCTGCCTGGTTTCCGTCGAACAGTGGAACGTAGCTGACTGCGGATGCTGTACCCTGCGATGCCTTTCGAGCCGCATCGATGGCGTGACTCTGGTCGTGGCGGGTTTCGTTGCTGCCGTAGTTAGGCTGGTCACTGTCTGAACCTTTTCTCAGATAGGTGATACCCGTGTTCTTGCCGGTGATGGCATCGGTACGGTGGGCATACTGGTAGTCGCCGTTGGCATAGTAATCGTAGACGTACTTCAATGCCTCCTTGTCTTGGGCATTCTTCATGTTGTTGTAGCGGGCACGCAGATAGTATTCGTTGAGGTCGTAGCCAACCTTGCCGTATCTGAAGTCGTCTGCCGTATAATGGGTATCAGCCTTGCCGTCCATGTGATAGACGATAGGCTGTATGCCCTTGTTATATTCGAAGCAGCAGTGGTAAACACCCTTGTTGCTGGTAGCGATCTTACCGCTTTCCATTCCGAGGTTATAGATGTTGCCCTGGTTCTCTTTGAGGAATGATTTGCCTTGAGCCAGACCCTTGATGACATGTCCGTTGCCATGAAGAGTACCGGCAAATATAGCATTGCTTCCATCAAAGTCGCTGGTCACGGTGATGTCGTTCTGCAGGATGAATTGGGCATTCTTTCCATATTGTTCCGCCTTGCTTCCCGTACCGGTTCCGATGGTATCCACGAAGTTGATGAATGCCTTCAGGTCGCTGGCATCAGAGATATAGATGCGTGGTTCGGCAAACGTCTTGTCTTCCTTGGTACGCTGGATAGCCTCTGAAAGATGCAGGTTCACACCCTTCTGATGAGGATTCATGCGGTGGTAGTTGTGTACGGTAAACTGGCTGTCGTCTGCCATATCCACCGTAAAGATCTTATTCAGACCATTCATGGTGATACCCAGCTGTACGCCATATCCGTTCATGAAGTAGTAGGCTGGAATATCCAGATAGTCGTTGGTCTTGTCATATACGCAGTCCTTGAAGAGTCCTTGTGCTTCGCTGCTTCCCTGCTTGTAGGTGTCGTAGCCTGTAGCCTTTTGGTTGATGTCCCATTCGGTAGCGTCTTCAAATACCCAGTTTCCCTTTTCGTTTTGCTTGCGCTTTCCTATGCGCCAGTAGTATCCGTTGGCAGAGAACGATTCGTCTGCCTCAATGGAAATCTGGTTTTTCCTGAGTCTGACCATCTCTCCCGGCAAGGCGCAGTTGTCAACAGTTATCTTACCGTTGATGTTAGGCCCCTGCACATATTCTATGGTGAGATAGATGGTGTAAGTGTAGATACGTTCCACCTCACAGTAGTAGTTGGATGATCCTGCTACTACGTCTGTGATGCTGACCTTAGCATAGTTGTTGTTGGCATCCTTTTTAAAGATTCTCTCAGGGTCTATCTTGGTGTATTCTCCAGCAATGCCGTTCTTGATATAGTACTTAGTGTCGGCAGATAGCTTGGTTCCTGTTGCTACCTGTTTGTAATCATTGCCTTCTTGGGTGAAAAAGTCGGATGAGGCCACCTTACTGATGATAGGTGTGTAGTGGTTCTCATCTGTATATTTTTCGTATGCACGTCCCTTCAGTACAACGGTGGCAAGACATTTTTCAGAGAGATGCTTCTTGAAATAGTCGGTTGTCGTATTGTTGACAGAGTCTGTCAGCTGGAATGAAATCTTGGCATCGCCATCTGTCAGTTTGGAAGGGAGCTTTTGGTTCACATAGTTCTCTTTATTGAATTTTCCATTCATTGGCAATACGGCAGCGAATCCCTTACCATCATATTCTTCTGAAGAAGAGGCACCGATGCAGAGCTGGTATTTGCCGGATACGTCCTGATTGTCCATATCCACGTTGCCTTTTGTATCGGTTGGCCGATAGTTGCGCTCTTCCAGGTCGCAGCTGTATTTAGTCTTATCTTCAGGATGTTCGCTGCGCATCTTCCAGCTCTGAATGGTTACAGGCTGGTTTGGCTTCAGTCCTGAGAGCACGGTGAGACCGTCCTTGTTGTCACTGAAGAAGGTCATCTTGTCCTTGTAGGTATAGCCAGTGATGTGGGCATTGTAATAGTAGTTGAAACCTGTTACATACCAATAGTGAACATCAATATTGTCATCCGGATTTGCTTTTCCTTCATCATCCATACCATAGAATCCGGTAGGAAAGCAGTCGTCAACAACGAAGCGGTTCTGCTTGGCATCGTATGGGAAGACGAAGTTTCCGGTGGTTTCCAGGAAGTCTACCTTGTGTCCGCTTTCTCCCTCTGCCGTTGCCCGTTTATGCACATTGTCGGCATATACATAGCCGCCACCTTCGTCTTCACGAACGTCGATGAGGTTCATCTCCACTACGCCGTAGATAGGACCGTAGAAAATACTGTCGATGACATTCTTCTTGCTGTCATCGTATAACTCCTGTACGTTCTGAATCTTGAGGGCATAGCCTGAGGCGATACCTATCATGTTCTTTGCCGTACCATCATTGCGCTTCTGGAAGTTCTGGTCGTGTTTGTTGATGTAATCCTGTTTTACATCCATATATGACTTGCCCTTGAATTCACCATCAGCAGGTACCATACCGGTATTGTTGCGCCATGGTTCGGTGGTGGCATCGTTGAAAGGAACATTCGAAGTTACGGCTCCCACGTAGTGGATGTTGTTGGCAAGACCCATATAGTTGCGTGCACGATTTGTGGATTTGTCCTGCAACTTGTTGTCGCTCAAGGCTATATTCTTGGCAAACATCTGGATTTCTCCCACTCGTGCTATCGAATAAGGAGTCTTGTTGGTTTGGTTGGTGGCATAGTCGCGTGCTCCAAGTACGTTGAAGCAGTTATCCTCCAGTCGCAGGATGTCCATACGCTGGAAGGTATTGATGATCTTCGGATTGTTGATATTGGTTCCTGCAAAGCCGTAACCCGTCAGGTCGGCACTGCGGAAGCCGGCTGCATACGACTGGTGTCCGTCTCCGAAGATGCCACCTTCACTGTCGTAGGCATATATATTCGTGTCGGTCTCCGACTGATGTTCCGGCTTCTTATATCCGGCTCCATAGAAATAGTTGTCCTGGAGAGAGATGTAACGGTAGTTGCCGTCTTTGTCCATGTAATAGTAGCCGAAGAGGTCGGTACCTGCTGGTAATACGACCGACTTCATTTTCTGATGGGAGATGATGATATGGTCACGGTCAGAGTCGGTTGCAGAATTGTCGGCAACCAGGATGGTGGTGTTACCGCCGAATCCTGTTGTGGTACTATTAGGCAGATCAGACAGTTTTTCCTGTCTTTCCGTGAAAACCTTGTCTATATTGTATTGACGAGTAAATTTCAGAACGGTAGAGTCGTTTGCCATGACAGAAGTACCCTGTGCCACGGAGTAACCGCCACCATAGATAGCTTCTCCAATCTTGATATTGATGTCGTTCCATGTAATAAGTGGTGAAGCCGGGGCTGTAATGATAGTGGTGAAGTCTTTCTCCTTCACGAAGTCCGTAACTCCCTGCTTGCCGATGATGGAAGCATAAACAGCCTGCGAAACCTTGTCACCACTGATGAGTCTGATGCTCTGCTTGATGGTTTCTGAGGCAAGGTCTTGCCGTATCTTTCCGTCCTTTTTCTTATTCTCATGGTCAATATACAGGTTGTTCTTGTCGGTACGGTCCAGCAGATAGATGCCGGAATGCCCGTCATTTACCTGATAGTAGGTAGGGTAGCCCACCTTTACCTGGGTAGAACCATATACATAGCCAGAATAGGAACCGCCTGTTACCGAACGGAAGACGTGACCATTGAGGATATCCACATTGGTAAGACCGATGACATTACCCTGCTGACCGCCACCATAGATGAAGTTGGCTGATACACCTGTAGCTCCGTTTACACCGCAAGGAAGGAACTTACCACCTTCTGTCTTAGGTTCAGAACATTTCATATCCTTACCCATGATGATATTGGTGTTGCCGTAAACATAACTCTCCATACCATAGCCGGCACCGTAAACGTTGAGGCTGGAATATTCTGGATTGCTGGCAAGATAATCGTTCGATTTCTCCAGTTTCGCCTTTTCCTTACCGGCAAGCATATCGCTCTGAAGGTCGATGGTAACGTCGCCTCTCACGGTTCCCGTCTTGTAGCAGCCGCCATAAACGCAACCGCCCTGGTAAGCTTCATTGTTTACGATGGTTGGTTCAAACTTGTTCTTGATGGTAAGCTTGATGAAAGGTTGCTTGATGAAAGGTTCGGTAGAGTAGGCACGTCCCAGTAGATAGCCACCCTCATGGTTCACCAGTCCTTTATAGTTGTAGTTGGCATTGTTGCAGCCACCCACAATCTTGTCGGTGATGGTGAGTTCCTCCGGGAAGATATAATTAATTACATTGCCCCTTGCATTTGGATAGATGTTCATGTTGCCACGGTTTCCTCCGCAGCAGAAAGTCTTGATGGTACAGTCTTCCAGTCCTTCACCCGTCTGGGTTCCGTTCCATCGCAGTTCACCCTGGATATCTGTTTCCACTGGCTGGAAATACAGGTCGATGAGGTGAGGATATACGGTTGGTCGGTCTTCCAGCTTGGTAGGGAGATAGAGGGTACCGATATTCTTGTTCGAAGGATTGAACCAGTCGATGGTATCGGCAAGGTTCAGTTCCTGTGTATAGTCCTCCACGTTTCCATTGAGTTTCTGGAACTTGTTCATGAAGTCATTGTCCTCTGATTTTGCGAAGAGTTCATCTCCGTTGCAACCCATGAAGACACGTCCGATGTTCACATGACTTCCAATGTTGATCTGGATGTTTCCCACCTTTTCTACAGCCTTGCTATCCTTGCTCTTCACCTTCAGTACGGTGGCAGAGTTTCCTCCTCCATAAACGTCACCGGCGATATTCACCTTTTCAGATGTAGAGTTACCCTTGATTTCGATGTTCACCTTGTTGGTGAGTGGTCGCCATGAATTGATGTTCACAATCTTAGCCGCATCGCTTGCCTCCTTGTAGGAAGGTATGAATTTTCTCATCGGTACGGTATATACCAGAGGAACGGTCTCTGAGTTTGGATCCTCCGGGTTCATAGGGTAATACTCGTTCACCGTCACCTTCTGGTTTTGGTTCTTGTCGAGTGCATACAGGTAGTTACCGTTTCCGGCTCCATATACATTCTGATAGATGTGTCCACCCAGAATCTTGATGTTGCTTCCTTCACCGCCATTGTCTCTGAATCCGTTTTCCTCTGCAGTTATGTTCACATAGCCCGAAACGTCGTTGCCGCCATAAACATTGCCATGGATATGGATGTCGGAATTGTTGAATTTGGAGGTGCCTGATGGACCACCCGTTGTACTGCCCGTTGTACTGTTGTCTGATCCGATGATGACATGGGTAGCTTCCTTTACGTCTCCCATGAAACCGCCACCGAAGATGTCACGGCAGTCGATAGCCTTGATGGTGACATTTGTTTCCTTGACAGAACTGTAGAAACCGCCACCAAACACACGGCGGCAGAATACGCCACCGGCTCCCGATATATTGGTACTGCCTTCTACGGTACCCGAATAGCCACCGCCCACGATGTCCATGTACGAGAATTCGCTGTAGAAGTGTTCATGTTCCTTGCCTGGTTTCAGCTCAATGTCCTGGTGGTTGTTGGCATCTCTGCCCTGCATGTCGATGGTGATGTTGGTATTGCCCTTGACATAGGTCTTTTCACCAAAGCCGCCACCGAAGATACTGAAGTGAGGAGATCCCACCTTATTATATATCTCTTTCCATTCGTTTGTCTGGTAGAATTTCATTTTCTTCTTGTCCTGTCCCGGCTTCACCTCGGTGTTGTCATTCAGGAGACCCTTGGCAATCAAGATGTTGGTATTGTTGCCCACTTCGCAGGCTTCGTTGCCACCGGCATAGATGTTGTGGTTAATCTTGAACTTCAATGCCTGGTGGTTGTACTGTGGAGAGTAGATGATACCGTCAATGATGCTGGCTGGTCGCCATGAACGGGTTTCCGGATTCCAGTAAGAGGAGAGCAGTGCCTGTCCACCATTGATCATGATATTGGTATTGCCGGTTACGTCTGCCGAAGTCACGTTCACGGAATCGGTTCCGTTCACGGTCAGGGTGTCGCAGTTACCCCAACCGCCGCCATAGATACCATGGCCTATCTGTCCGTCGGAGATGCTCATGAAGGTATTGCCATATACCGTACCGTTTTCGCATCCGCCGTAGATTCTCTCCAGGAATGCTGGCATGATATTCTTGTTCTTGTCATTGTCTGGATGCTTCATGGCATTGTCGCTCCATGGCTTGATATACTCTTTCGTTTCTTCGTCGAAGTATGGATAGGTGATGTTTGGACGGTCGATGACCAGACTGGTATTGCCGTAGATGCCACCCAGCTTCTTATAGTCCTTGCATTCAGACTTTAGGCGTCCTCTACCTCCTGCAAAAACCTGAGAGAAAACAACGCCGCCACGGATGTTGACGAGCGAAGTGTATCTGGCTGGTACCTGGGGGTGTTCAAAGGTAAAAACATCCGGTTCTTCCGTTGCATCTGTATTTCCCACGTTGGCAACATCGCCACCGCCATATACGCTGCCCAATATCATGGTACGGGCTATCAAGCCGAGGTTGTACCTATATTTGATGTTTCTGCCATAGACGTAAACTTCCGTTTTAGGGACGCGTGCCATATTCGGGAAGTCAATCCATGTATTCTGGTTCTTGTCATAGATTGATTCGATACCGGCACCACCGCCATATACATTCTGTGCTACATAGCCTGATTTGATGAATACTCTCGACAGGGTACCTACCTTTCCGAAGTCATAGCTTTCTCCCGGGTTTGCAGTGATGTTACCGATAGGCATGGCACCAACACCGGCACCAAAGATGTTCTCGCAGAAAGGCTGACAGTCGGTTTCTACGTAGGTACTGTCTGTTACATATCCTGAGAAGCCACCGCCGTGGATAGCCTGGAAGGTGAAGCCTGGCAAACCGAGGGTCCAGGCCCAGCGGCTGGCATGATAGCGCTTGAAGGTCATCGGGTCGAAGTCGGCATCACCCGGATTGCTGCCCGTCACACTACCGAAATAGAGCTTCTTGTCATCCTTTGAAACTTTCAGGAAGTCATTGTATATCTGCTTCTCGAAGTCAACGTATGTCTTGAGGTCTGCATTCTGGTTGAGATAGCGGTATTTGATGCCGTTGACGGGGATGACGCCATCGTCATTCATCTTGTTACCAGGCTGCACACATACTTCGGTCTTTACCACCTTGGTGTTGGCACCGAAGCCGGCTCCGAATATGGAGAATTCCGGGTCGTTTGTGTTCTTGCTGCTGATATACCAGCATAAGCCGGCAAGCGAGGTTTCATCGAACACGCTGATCTGGTTGCCATCCTTGGTGATGACGTCGGCAAGAGGAGAGTGGTTGATAATTACCTCACTCAGACCGTTGCTGTCAGAAGTACCGTTGCCAATGGTAGAGTTTCCGTCCTGTCCGAATCCCACATAGCAGGCACGGTTTCCACCGCCATAGATATTATGGTCTCGCTTGAAGGAACCGGAGTTCATCGTTCCCTTGGTAAATGCATAGAACTGTTGGGTATTCTCATCACTGATGATGCGCTTGATGGCAGCCTTTGCCTTTTCGTTGGTAATCTCATTGGCAGTCTTGGCTTTCAGGATGGCAGCGGTTATCTCCTTGAACTCATCAATGTTCTCGCAGATCTTTTTGTTATTTTGAACTGCCAGCCAGGTGGTGATGTTGCCGTTGATGTCTGCCTTGCGGTTCCATATCCAGGTTCCGCCGTCTATCTGTACCTTGGTGCTACCCAGGATGTTGGCGTAGGTTCCATCCTTGTTTTTATCCACTTTTCCCAGTACTGTGTTACGGGTAATTTCCTCCTCTTCCTCTTCGGTTTCATTGCCGGTGAGGTCTATCTTGATATTTCCGTATCCACCGCCGTAAATGTTGTGGCCCAGTTTGCCGCCCTCGATATGTACCAGGGTACTTCCATCTACGGTACCGAAGGCACATCCGCCATAGATATTACTCCAGATGAATGGCACGATGTTGCCCTGGCTGTCGGTGTCGGCAAGGGAGGTGGCATTCGTGTTCACCACGTGTACCAGAGTGTTGCCGTTGATTCTTCCCACTTTATAATATTCAGTAGCTTCAGCTTTCTTGAGACCCTTTCCACCGCCAAATACTTCTCCGAAGATGTCGCCACCGGTGATATTGACGAAGGTGGCATAGTCCTTTGCCTCATAGCTAAGGAACTTGCCTGTAGTCTGGTCGAGCTTTGATTCGCTCTTTGGCTTCGTTTTGTAATAGGCTTCCTTGTCTGCTCCCGTCAGGAGGCTGTATGGTTTGATATTGGCTATGTCACCGCCACCATATACATTGCCATATATTTTGGCTTCACCCGATATCTCTACCTTGGTGGTTCCTAATACCTTTGCTACATCGGTAAAGTAGGTGTAAGTGCCGTTGTTATCCTTAGGTGCTACACCGGCACCGCCACCAAATACGTCACCGTAGATTTTGGCTCCCTGGATATATACCTCGGTGTTGCCGCCAATCTGACCCGTTTTGTTATTCTCTGTAGAGGATGGGTCACCGAAGCCACCGCCATATACACGGTGCAGGAAGGTCTTGCCATCAATGGTTACCTTTGTACTCTTGTTAACTTTTCCAGCATATCCACCGCCCAGAGCACTCAGGATGGTGAAGTTAGGAATACCCTTTGAGTTGTCGAAGACAGAAATATCCTCTATCTCAGTATTGTAGATTCCGTAGTCGCCATTCACGTTCACGGTAACGTCGGTGCTGCCCACGGTTGTATTGATACCATAGCCACCGCCGAATACAGCGAAGTGAGGATGGTCGCTGTCGTCGTATGCTTTCTTCCATTCTGCTGTTTTCAGGAGTCCGAATGGGGTCATACCTTTCAGGATGGTAAGGGTAGCCTTTCCTGTTACGTTGCAGGCTTGGTTACCGCCACCATAGATATTATGAGGGCAGACGAACTGACCGTTATTGAAGAACTCGCTCTTGTTGTCATTCCAGTAGATCCACTTTGTTCCGTTCCATTTCTTGTCCCATATCACATTGATGGAGAAGCTGTCCTGCTTCTTTCCGTTTTCTCCTTCTGTCTGTGCGCCCTGGTCTTGAGCCAGTTTTACAAAGGTATTACCTGTTACGTCGGCATAGGTATAGAGGTCTTTGGCAAGCAGATTGCCGATGCTGTCCGTAATCAAGCCCTTTCCTCCGCCATAGATTTCTCCTGCGAAGTTGGCTGCATATATATTAATATGTGTATCTCCCTCTACCTGTGCTCTGTTTCCACCGCCATAGATGTCGCCATAGATGGATGGTGCCTGTGCAGAGGTGCCGTTGAAGTTGAGGTTGGTGCCACCAAGTACCTTTCCTACGAGTTCTGGTTTCCATGTGTTGTCTTTAATTTTATAGTCTGAATTTGCACGCTTTATTCTACCATTACCACCAGCAAACACGTCGGCTCTAATGTCAGCGCTGTTGCTAATAATAACGTTAGTTCCTTTCTCCACTACAGCCATGTCACCACCGCCATAGATATTCTCAAAGAAGGTACCACCATTAATCTTAACTGTAGACGAGCCATAGAGGCGTGCCATGTTATTAAGGGTGTTGATGTCTGAGGAGTTGAGCCGTTTGGCATCAGCCACACCATATCCACCACCGAATACAGGGCAATGGAAGATACCGCCATTGATGGTCAGTTCTACGTTGCCGTATATTTTGCCGAGTTCTGTATAATCATCAGCATTACCACCCTTTTGGTCTAAAGAATAGAAATAATCAGTTCCACGTCCACCAGCGAAGATGCCGTTTTTGCAATAGAATTCTCCACCATTGATGGTAAGTGATGCTACGGTTTCTCCTGCTTTTCCGTATATGTTTCCACCATCCTTACTTGGTTTTCCATTTGTAGTCCAAAGGTCAGAACTCATATATCCGCTACCTCCGGCATAGATTCCGTCAATCTTTCTTGTTTCAGAACCGAAGATACCTCCTTCTATGATTATTTTGTTATGGGTCAGTCGTGGGTCTACCTCGGTATATGTATGTGTGTCAGCATTGTAGCAATTATACATGCAAAGATTAGCTTTTGCTGCATCATAGTTGCCAAAAGCCATGACAGATTTCGTACTGCTGTTTGTCCAGTAAGGGATACGGTCATCCGTTGTGTGATTTGTATCATCTCCGATACCATTCATACCACCTGCTCCTGCACCATAGATACCGCTGAAGATTTCTTCTGATTTACAATTTGTTGGAATCAGGAAGGTACCACCCTTGATGGTAATGGAGCTATAGCCATAGAAAGGATTCTCTACCCATTCACGATCCTGAAAACCACGTCCTGTACTACCACCGTAAATCTCTGTAATCTCTACACGGCTATTGACATCCGTATTCTTATTGTTACTTTCTGATTGTGCCGGGTCTATCAAGATGTTGGCGCGTCCCATATAGGTGTTGTAAGGTGCATTGTAATGTACATTGTTATTTATTGTTTCTCGTCTTGCACCCAAAGAACCATTAACCACACGTCCTATCTTTCCACTTTTGATGATGATGTCTACATCGCCAACCATAGCTCCCTCATGGTTGCCTGCAAGAACTATGGCAACGTCAAGGGTAGAATTGTTTTCATTGTGATTATTATTGAATTTACGATCAATATCTACATCAATAGTACACTTAATAGGCATGTTAGGGCTACCCATCACACCATTTCTGTTTTCCACAGTCTGTCGTCCACCAACACAAATTGAAGAGTAGTGTCCCGATTTGATCTTTATCTTGAAGCCTTCACGTCCATGTGGTAGAGCATCATCCATCTTCTTGAGGTTGCCTTCTGTTGATAATGGTGAAAAGCGATTATCATCCATGAAACCACCAAAAATCTGGAAAGATGTAGAGAATGCTCCCTTGATAGTACCATCACCTGAGAACATATTTTTATAGTTTGTCATCTGTATGCCTTCGCCCATCTCCAGATTGTAGAATTGGCAGTACAGAATATCGTAATTTTCATTATTATTATTGCGATTGAAGGTGAGATATTGGAAACGGGTATCTCCATAAATCGGTAAACTATGGTTCCGATCATGACCACCATACATCTCAATTATACCCTTGTAGTTAACGCCATCCCAACTACCCGTTATGGTCGTATTCTTGAAGAAAGGAGAGGTACTCTTCTTATTCTCCCATTCAGAACTTGTATTGAATGTTACAGATGTGAAGCCGTCGTTACCGTTGTTGGTAACATCTTTGTCACTCGTTCCCATCAGCACGATGGTGTTATCATCCCATGAGCCGTTCTTCTCCAACTTGGAATATGCGCCCTTCCATGTCCTTACAGCCGTCTCAGGAGTTTGACCATCATTGCTGTCGTCTCCGGGATTGTATGATATAGTCTTTCCTTCAGCTGTTGTTCCAGTAGCACCAGCAGGGCATAGATATACCACGCTCTTGGTATAAACCAACTTATTGTTTAATAGCTCAACTCCGTCTTTGGTTGTTACTATCACATGACAGCTCAGCTTGTCGGTAGAGATGAGTGATGACTTTTCGAAAGTAGGGGCGTTGCTTACTACTACATCATTCTTTACCCACGAATATGTGACATTAAGATTATCGTTGTTGTCCCAAATATTATTATTTATGTCAATGTAGATAGTATTCTCTTTGTGCTTCATCACAGCATCCACTTTTCTTGCTTCAATCTTTGCCACTCCCGATTGCGAACTGCCATCTTCCAATTTTGCATAAACATACTGGTCGAAGTCTGTGAGCGAGATGCTGAAATTGTTATATGGATTGTTCTTGTTCTGTAGAGTCCAATTCTTCTTGTCTGTAGATGTATACCAGAAATATTTCTCGTTTCCTGCATTCCCTTCAATAGTTTCTGCTGTGATGATAGTATTATAGCCACGCTTCACTGTCAGTTTTGTTGAACCGAAGTTAAAGCCTGTACCAGAATAGCTCCAGTTGAGCTTGTCTTCTTCAAGGCTCTTGGTAGTGATTAATTTGTTGGCTTTGTCCACAAAGTCGTTTGCAAAGGTTGCTGCGTCTACCTTTGTACCTAAGTTCTTACCACCAGTTACGTCTTGGCTATAATACCATGTAGAAGCATATTTTTTTGCATTATCTTCGTTTTTACAATTGGCAGTGATGCCACCTTTCTTGATGTCTGCTCTTGAATTATCAATATTGAATTCCTTGCCATAGATGTAGATATTAGTAGGCTCGATAGTAGAACCTTCTCCCTTCATGTCGTAGCTAAAGCGACCGAAACCTTGGGCAATGTATACCTCACCGTTAAAAACAGAAGTATTCTTCAGCATGTTAATCTTTGTATCAGCAGCGATGTTGAAGATTCTGTAAGTACCTTCGTTCTGAACGTTTCCCGCTATACCGCCAATCTTGGTTTCCCTGTTGAGCTCATAGGTTTCGTCGTTATCCGTAATTTTAGAGCCATGGATAATGATGTTGCTAAGTTCTGTATTTGGATATATCTCACCAGCTACTACGCCCACGTAATAATCGGAACCATTAGGTGAGAAGTCTCGCTTCTTTTCTACCGTAGCATTCTCGATGATGAGGTTTGTTACGGTAGTAAGGTTAGTGCTGCTTTCACCTTGGAGTGTTGAAAAAAGTCCCCATACACTCTTGGCATTGTCATCGGCATCTTCCCATTGTATATGCATATTTTTGATGACATGACCATTGCCATCAAACTTTCCGAAAAACAAACGGTTTTTGCCATTGCCGTAGTTGTAGTATTTACCGATTGGCATCCAGATACCGCCACTCAGGTCGATATCAGCAGTAAGCTTAAAGTATTTGCCACGGAATGTGTTACCATTGTTTACATCGCGTGCCAGTTTGGCGAGCTGTTCTGCCGTAGCAATCTCGTATGGATTGGTCTTGCTTCCATCACCCCCTGCATAGCTATCGGCATAGATATCTATTGAACAGTATTTGTTTGTTGTCTGAGCCCATAAGGTTTGTCCACACATGAGCCATAGGGTCAGAATGCCAAGAAGTATTCTGAATTTTTTGTTTTGTGTATTGTTATCTTGTTGCTTTTTCATGAGTCTTCATTTATAAGCGATTCTTTTTTTTTGTTCTTATGTTTCTTCGTGGTATAGGTCTGAGGGTATTCTGTTATTACTGTATCAGGAGATGCCCCGTATAGGCATCCTGGTCAGCCAGTACATAGAGGTATCTTGGCTGGATGAGTATATTGATGTTGTAAATCGCTGCCGTTTGGGCAGGATTGAGTGTTTCGAAATATTTATTTCCCAGGATGATGGTAGAGGTTACGTCCTTACGGGTAACCGTTTCTCCCTTTTCATCCTTCAGGATTACATCGTAGGTGACGGCAATGGTGGGTACGAAAGAGGCATCGGCGATGGCATAGAAGGTGGTGCCCCAACGGTGATACTTACTGTCGTCAATATCCATATATTCTTTGTATTCCGGAGTAAATGGGGTTTCTGAATTTTTTGCCAGCTTGATGGCGTTTTCTTCCGTTATATTTACCTTCTTCAGATTGCTCCATTGGATGGCTTTTGCCGTCCACTCATTGTTACTCCATGTGTAGCTGCGGCTTACGTTGCCTCCTGTTGCCAGACCTTTGCCGTAAATCTTGACACCCTTGATGCGGAAGAGTCGGATGGCATTCATCTTCTGGTCCAGTTGGAAGTTGAGGTTATAGCCCGTCAACGTCTGGTCGAAGAGGAAAGTAACTACTCGTCCAAAGGTTGCATCCGAACCTCCTGCCGCTGTACTTCCCTTATGCTCCGGTTTGGCGCAGATGATTGGCGCCTGTCCTAAATATTTCTGAGCAAGGATAGGGGATGGGTTGCCATTGACTTCTGGCATGGAGAAAGGAATCGTCAGGAGATAGGTGCTTTCTGTTGCCGATGGCTTACTGAGGGTTGCTTCAGTAGAATGCGGCATATATCCGAAGAAGTCGAAGTTGCTGTCTGGGTAAGCATCCCATCGCTTTTCTTCCTTTGGGCTCCAGGTCTTGGTCGATGTATCGTAATCTACCTGGATATTGTCGAAGATGGCGTGGTTTTTGCCTCCTGTCTCTGTACCAGTGGTTTCAAAGCTATGAGTGGCAAAGTTGTAATAGCCGAAGACACCCATGTTTTTTGGGTGCATTCGCTGAACCGGATCATAGCTTTCATATCTGTCATCCGCACGTGTCGTCATCTTTTGTGTCCGTGCAGCAAAGGTGATATATCGGTAACTGTCGGCGTGCTGGATAGGCAGGTCGTTGCTTTCGCAGGCAGTGAGACTTGCGAGGAAGGCAAAGAGGGGTATCATCAGTTTTTTATTCTTCATAATGAGTCATGTGGGGCGTTACCAGTCTTCGGTACCGCCATTATTTTTAATAGGAGTTTCCACCCATTTCTCCACCTGCATATTGGTGAAGGCAATGTTGGGTCCTGCTACTGTTATTTTAAAGATGTATGTATATTGGTAGCCTGCCTTCCATTGCATATATTCTGCCGGAATGGTGGCTGTAGATTTCTTTCCGTCTATGGTGGCGCTGATGATGTAAGCGCCCTGCGGTTTGTTACTGTCTCCCAATGGTGGAACGTAATACCATTTCTTTCTTTCTGTAGCCTGATGATTCAAATCTGCATCTTCCTCGTAAGGAATGGTGAATTTGATGAGCTCAGTTCCAGTTTCTGTATTTCCCTCCCATTTATAGGTAGCTTTGGTTCCTGTTCCTGTAATAGGGTAGCTGACGATGATATTTCCCTTTGTAGGTGAAGGTTTATCGTTTATATTTTTGAAAACAATATCGGTGATAGAGATTTTGGTATCTTTCAGATAATTGAATCTGAATCTTACCTTTGTGATAATAGGAGCAAAGGTGAGTTTTACGCATGCCCCGTATTTCTTGTTTTCGAAGTTCTGGTTGTCTGACAGCCAGAGGTCTGAGATATATGGGGTGGTAACTGCGGTGGCATCCTTATTGTAAGTGAATGGGATAGAGAAGGATGCATATTTTGCTGTGGAACCTTCTATCGATGTAGGTTCCTGGAAAGATGGGGCTGAACTTTTACCGGCTGCTGTCGGGATGCTATAGGCGAAGAAGCGATAGCTGGTAGCGGAATAGTCCCAGTATTTGATAGTTTGATTAGCGATACCCACGTATTCCCAATCGGCAGTATTGCTGGAGGTAGTATTGGCGGTTTGTTGTGTCCAGTTGACGGTATATGCATCCATTACGTTTTGGGACTGATTGAATCCGCTGGTGTAATTTCCTCCTGTGGTTTTATATCCCCATACTTTGAAGGTTTTGGAAATAGTTTCCAGTCCTGTTTCTTTGTTTGCACGGGTAGTAGGTGCATCTTGCCATGTTCCGCTATTTCCTCCGAAAGAGATACTTACTCCCTTCGGTTCTTCCGGTTGAGTAGGCACATCCGGTTCTTCCTGCCCAGATCCAGCGCAGGAAAAAAGACATAGAGCCATGAATGGTATGGTCAGAATGCGATATAATTTCATTTTCTTCTTGCTTTTTATCATAGGAGCCGGGCAGGGAACATTCAACCCCGTCCGGCCTTAATAGTATTGTTTTGCCCCAAGTTTTTGGGGGCAAAAAAGTATTTTGTTACTTAACGATAATTACCTTATAGTACTTGGTGTTATTTGTATCTGTGAACTCGAATACGTAAGTACCAGCTGTATCTGGTGTGAACTTAGCGAAGTTACCTGAAATTGCGTTGCCATCTACTGCATCATCTGCTGCGATTTCTGAAACAATAGAAAGACCTGTAGCTGGAGTTACAGTCAAGACATTTGACTCTCCGTTAGTAAGCTTCTTACCACCGCCTTCAACGTCTTTGCCAGATTTCAAGCAATGTGCTACTGTAGCCTCTGTGATAGTCTGAGTGCCAGTAACTGTTGCTTTATAGAGCTTAACGTTTGTTGTTTTTGCATCATCTTCCCCACTATTAATATGGAGTTCTGTAGTATTATTTACAGATACATAGATATTATCACTTGTCTTATACTCATTGTTGATTTCACCCTTAGCATAAGTTGTAATAGAGTTCTTGTCAACTGTAGTGATTGTCTCCTGCTTGCCAGTCTCAGTCTCTGTTACAATTGCATCGAATGTGATAGGGTAGAGACCTGCTGGATCTGTAGAACCGCCTGTAGAACCATTGGTCTTATCAGAAATCTTAAAGATGTATGTATAAGCGAAGTTTGGCTCCCAGTTTGTATACTTTTCAGGAACCACAGCTGTAGCACCTGTAACCTTGATAGTTTCGCCTGAGCCATCGATAGACTCAAGTGTATAATCTACCTTAAGAGTAAGAGCACCTACCTCAGCAGGTATGACAACGTTGTAATCTTTTGTTGTTCCATCACCTTTTTTAGGAGTAGAGAAAGTTGTGATGTCTCTTCCAATGAATCCTGATTCTGTTTTCTCATTCTTTTCTTTATTTACAGTAGAAAGAGTTCCGAATTGAATAGATGAAGAATTTTCGCTTCCCGTAGCTACGTCAAATTTTACATGTGCTTTGTTATAATCAGTATTGCTTTCATTTGTTGTAGGGAAAGTTACAGAGATAGTACCCTTACCTGAAGGAATAGTAGCATTTGCTGCATAAAGGGTAGGCTTGTTATTTTCACCTGAGAGAGCAGTTGTTCCATTAGAGTAGAATACAACATCCTTTACGGAATATCCTGGAATAGTCTCGTAGATACCCATTGTTACCTTTGTAGAAAGGGAACGGAAGTTGAACTGTACATCGTCTTTGTAGCCAACAAGCAAGTTAGCCTTCTTGTTGGTTGTTTCCAAGTTTGGCTTAGCTGTAATGCGGTCTGCAATGAAGCAATTTGCTAAATCTTTAACAGCTCCAGTTAGAGTATACGAAAGTTTAGGAGTTGTTGTTACTTCTGTTGCCTTAACTTTACCTTCTCCTTCTCCTTGAATTGCTTCACCAAAAGAGAAAGCTACGAAATCATACTGTGAAGCAGAATAATCCCAATATTTAATAGTTTGGTCCTTATCTCCGCCCAAACCGCTCAAGGAGTTGGTCTTCTCTCCTACGTATTCCCAACCGCATGTATTTGACTCAGTCTTGCCTGCCAAGTTGTTCCAATTGATGGTGTAGTGGTCAAATACGGTAGTTGTAGAATTATCTTTAGCCGTTTTGTAACCATATACAACATAGCTTTTACCAAGAGTCTGTGCTGCAGTAGCACCGGTTTGAGTTGTTGCACGTGAAATTTTACCAGTACCACCATCGAAATTAATTGCGGAAGTATTAGACTGTACATTTCCTGGTATATTACCAAGAAAATCATCACTTGTGCAGCTTGCAAGGGTCAATGCAGAAGCTGCAAGAAAAATATAATTTTTCATATACATATAAGTTTGTTAAACGATAATGTTAAAAACTAAATCTTAATTCTCTTTTTTTTGTTTATTATATTTTTTGTTAATAATCATCATTTACATATCAAACTCCCATTGCTTCTCTTCGAAATCCTTGACTACGGCATCAAAACCGGAGCCACCGGGACGAACAGGAACAGGGACTTTCGTCATGTCTAAATCTATCGTGATAACACCACCTCGGTAAAGACGACGAACCTGGTCGGTTACATCAAAGACCAATGTGGAGTCCTTACCATTATAAAACTGCATCTTTACATCCAAGTAATGTCGGTTGTTAAGGTCGGCATCTCTTACTTTTGCTAAAGATTCCATATAAGAATGGTTATCTAAACGGCTGGGATTCAACTTCGGCATACCGAAGGTCAAGACTCTGCCTCCAATGATATCCACCTTCTCTCCATCCTTCATTTGCTGGTCAAACTTCATCCTCATATTATAGTTTACCGTGATGGCATCCCTTCCGGTAACACCGGTATTCAGATTCACGCTGCGCGCCATACCACTCAGGTTTCCGCTACCATCAATACCCGTTACGATGCGGGTATGCTGACGGTTGTTGTGGAGGATAATCTGCGTAAGATAAATATAGGTAACTGGCTGCATCTGCATTTCCAGGGTCCTTACCCAGCAGTTGCGATTCTCATCAAATACAAATCCGTCAAGGTTACGGTTGATTTCAATACCCTTTTCATATCCCGCAAACAGTTCTTCCGGTTGATAGAAGGAGTTGCTGAATTGGGGAGTATTGTATTTTGAGGGAAACATCGTCTGTCCCGTATTTGCCGTTACATATTCGTAAGTGGAAGATTCATCTATGCGGACGCTTTGAATACCATCCGCAGTCTGGATGTCGTTCCATGCCAGGATATCCCAGAAACCGAAGTCGTAATTGGCTGTCAGCTGTTTTGACTGGATATGGTTCTTATAGGGTGCTTCGTGCGCACCATATTGCACATCCTGTGTGAAGTATCTTCTTATCTCGAAAACAGATGGTTCGGTATATCCGATTTTTCCAAAGAGTTTGTTGTCATCATCGTCCCATCCGTATTTCCATTCTGCCTCCCAGTCGTATACCACATCATATTTGAATTCATAATCCCAGAGCACTTTCAGCTCCAGGTCTATCTTCGGCAGATCCATTGTTGTTTCCTTACCGCCCTGATGCAGATAGAGATTCGGCTCACGTTCGCAGCCTGCAAGCAGCAGCGCTGTTGAAATAAAAAGCATAACAGTAGCTGTTCTGCAAACTTTGCGGCTTGCAGAACCTATGAGGAGATATGTCAACTGCTGAAACTGATTCATTATTTACTTTCTTTTACTTTTTCGGTAGAGGATATCGTAACTCAAACTCACCTCCAGACGGGTTGGTCCTAACCACGTATAGCGATACTGTCGCTTTTTGAAATCCTTGGCATCTCCATACCATTTGTAATAATATACCTGTTTGTCTTTATCTCCATCCACAGGGCAGAGCCACTGGTATGGGTCGTAGCGGGTATTGAGAAATCCAGCCTGCAGACCGATGTCGAGCCGCCAGTGTTTGGAGCGGTCTAGCGGTATTGCCCAACCCAGTCCCAGTCCGGCTCCCCATCCTTCACCTTCCCATCCCCGTTTTTCGTCGAAGCATATATTATATAGGAACGCGTGCGCGTAAGCACTTACGAAGAAACCCCTGAAACCCGTTTCACCGCTTTGCAGGTAATATCGGGTATGCAACTGGTAGTTGCGCAACTGGAAATATTTATGCTCTTTGTAGTTCCGCCACCAGGGTCCCTCGAAACTGGCACCGTATGTGAAATGTCCGGACAGCGGATAATACTCAAGAGCCACGTTGGGAATAGGGCAGAAGTGGTCGTAGCCCGGCATATAGGCGAAGTCGTAGAGCAGATTGGTCTTGATGCTCAGCAACTCGCGGCGTTTTCTGCCTGTTTCAGCCGGTTCCGCTTCCAGTTGCGGTATTTCTACATAGATGTTGGGCTTAGGAAACGGCAAGTCCGTATGGATGGTTTTTGCCTCGGGCAGCTGGTTGGTATTTACAAGCTGTTCGTCTATCGGCATGATTCTGACGGCACGCAACTGTGGAAAATATTTCTTGAGCAGATAATTCCAGATTTTTCCTCCTTCCAGTCGCTTCAGTTCCGCCTTCAGCTGGTCACCTTTTCCGTCATGTTTTCTGATGATGGTCTTTACTGTAGGCAGGTACTTGTCGTGCTCCATCTGCATCAGCGAGAGGAGGAGCGGATAATCTTCCGGCACCACATCATATCTGATGCGCTTGGTGTTGATACCATATCTGCCTATCAAGGCATCCATGGAAGCCTTTCGGCTCCGGGCAAGTCGCACGTTGTTGGGAGTAGAACCTTCTGGTGACGCCGTAGCACGCCCAAGGATGATGTCCCTGTCTCCAAGTGCTTCCAGCTCAGGAATCAGAAAATTGTTAATCCAGTCTTTGTCACTCTCGCTGATATCAGTTCGGTTGACGACAAAGACTATAGGGCGCGAGTTATTTATGAACGTACTGTCTGTGGTTTTCACCTGGGCAGATACATTCATCGTTACGTATATCAAAAAAATGATTATAACAGTTTTGTTTCGCACTTTTACCTTTTACTAATTTCAGTTTTTGTTATACTATATATATTCCAGAAAAGCTGTTGGTAGATAAGCAGTAGCCATGGTAAAGCCGCCGTCGACGATGATGGCAACGCGCTGCTGCCCCTGATACCGTGCCACTCTTCCTGTCAGTCCCTTAAACTTACCATCTATCACCCTGACCATCTGTCCTTCCTTGAACTTCTGTACCTCTTCTGGTACATAGAGGATATCATCAGCTTCTGATTCACAGATAATCTTCAAACCCTCAATCTGTTTCTGGGGAACAATCAGAGGAGATTTCGTAATCCTTGCCCCTTCATGCATGTGTCGGTAATAGAAGCGGAGATATGGCAGATTCACATTATCATACACATAACTTTTGATTTCCTCTTCGGTACCGAAAGCAAAAAAGATGTTGGGCAGTCGGGATTCCGTTACAACCTTACGTTGTCCTCTAATTTCTTTCATCACCTGGATGGTAGGGTAGAAAGCAGAAACGCCTTTTGCTACGAGGTAGTCGTAGGCTTTCTTCTCTCTTCCGTAGGTAGTTCGGAGCGCATACCAGTTCTGTTGTTCATTAGAAATTTTTGTGATAGATTTTGTTTCCGCAGGTATACAATGGGTGGACACCCCTGTATCTGAGCTAGCCGCAAGAATCTTGTTTTTAGCTTCGGGGAGGGCGCTGGAGATAAGTCCAACGCAAGAACCTTTATCTGCATGCTGAGTGCAGTTATCCTTCTTCATTGTAATCGCAAATACTTTTATATATCAACCTATTCTAGACAGAACCCGGTTAGCGGATGCAAAGATACATAATTTTCCTGTTATAATCTCTTAAACCTTGAAAAATATTCAATGCTTAATCCTTTTTTAACGTATTTTGGATAAGAATTCCTACTGTTCTGTTCCTTTTTGCTACAAAATACGCTCGTTTTAGCTGTTTCCGAACCTTCGTTAATACTGTCTGTTAACTGATGAAATCAGGCTGTTTTTTGTATTTTTTTACTTTGGATGCAAATTAAACCATAAAAAAATGTGCTCTTTCAGAAAAAAGTGTTACCTTTGCAGCCGCTTAGAAGCATTTATATAAAATAACGTTATAACAAATTTATGAACTTTACACTATTTATCACCGTTTTGCTGACGGCTGTAACCTTGGTGGTGGCTGCTTATGTCATCGCGAAGTTGATCGGTCCTCGTTCATACAATCCGGTAAAGGGTGAACCTTTTGAGTGCGGTATTCCGACTCGTGGCAGCTCATGGTTGCCATCACACATCGGCTACTACCTCTTCGCCATCCTTTTCCTGATGTTTGACATCGAGACAGTATTGCTTTACCCATGGGCAGTCGTAGTTAAGCAGTTTGGATCTATGGCTCTCGTGAGCATCGGGTTCTTCCTGTTGGTATTGGTATTTGGCCTTGCTTATGCTTGGCGGAAAGGAGCATTGGAATGGAAGTAAACAAAAGAGCCTCTATCAAGAGTATTCCTTACGACGAGTTTAAGGACAATGATACCCTCGAAAAGATTGCGCAGGAGCTCAATGAGGGTGGTGCTAACGTGGTAGTCGGTTCCCTCGATGCTGCCATCAACTGGGGACGCAGTAACTCACTCTGGTCTTTGACCTTCGGTACCTCTTGCTGTGGTATCGAGTTCATGGCTGTAGGTTGTGCGCGTTACGACTTCTCACGTTTCGGTTTCGAGGTAACCCGTAACTCTCCACGTCAGGCTGACTTGATTATGTGTGCCGGTACTATTACCAATAAGATGGCACCTGTTTTCAAACGTTTGTACGATGAAATGGCTGAGCCTAAGTATGTGGTAGCAGTAGGTGGATGCGCCATCTCTGGCGGTCCGTTCAAGAAGAGCTACAACGTAGTTCGTGGTATCAGCGAGTTGGTTCCAGTGGATGTTTATATCCCTGGATGTCCTCCACGCCCTGAGGCTATCCTTTATGGTATGATGCAGTTGCAGCGTAAGGTAAAGGTTGAGAAATTCTTCGGTGGTGCCAACCACAAGATGTCTCAGGATGAGAAGGAACTCTCTATGAGCAAGGGTGGTCTTCGCGGCTTGAGCAACGAGAACCTCTCTGACAGCGAGAAGCTCGGACACAAGGAGCCTATCATCGTAACTGAAGTACCTGAGGATTTCGACCCTCAGAAAGGTCTAACTGATTAATATAATAAGGTATAAGAACATGAAACTGAATAATATTGAATTGAGTTTTGATAATTTCGCCTCTGAAATGGCGAAGTTGAAGAACGAGAAGCATTTCGACTACCTTGTTACCATCATCGGTGAAGACTTCGGTGAGGAAGGTCTCGGATGTATCTATATTCTCGAGAATACTCAGACCAACGAGCGCTGCTCAGTAAAGACCATCGCCAAGAAGGTGGATGGCAGTGATGTGATTCCTACAGTAATTAACCTTTGGAAGGTAGCTGACCTCCTGGAGCGTGAAGTCTTCGATTTCGTCGGCATCAAGTTCCTTGGTCACCCAGACATGCGTCGTCTCTTCCTCCGTACCGATTTCCAGGGCTATCCATTGCGCAAGGACTTCGATATGAGTCCTGAGGCAAACAAGTTCCCTTGTACTGATGAGCCAGAGGATGACTTCACCATGGAGTATTCCTTGAGCGAAGACGGCCATCTCGTTGCTACAGAGAAGCGTCGCTTTGATGAGAACGACTATGTTGTCAACATTGGTCCTAACCACCCATCTACCCACGGTGTGCTCCGATTGCAGACTGTTATTGATGGTGAGACCGTGAAGCGCATCTATCCACACCTCGGTTATATCCACCGTGGTATCGAGAAGATGTGGGAGAACATGACCTATCCTCAGACATTGGCATTGACCGACCGTCTGAACTATCTTTCTGCGATGATGCACCGCCACGCTTTGGTAGGCGTTATCGAGGAGGCGATGGGTATCGAACTCTCAGACCGCATCCGCTACATCCGCACCATTATGGATGAGTTGCAGCGTATCGACTCACACTTGTTGTACCTCGGCTGTACCGCACAGGACTTGGGTGCCTTGACCGCATTCCTTTACTGTATGCGTGACCGTGAGCACGTATTGAACGTGATGGAGGAGACAACCGGTGGCCGTCTGATCCAGAACTACTACCGTATCGGTGGCCTTCAGGCAGATATCGACCCTAACTTCGTTCAGAACGTGAAGACCCTCTGCAAGTATCTCCGTCCGATGATTCAGGAATACCTCGACGTATTCGGTGACAACGTGATTACTCACAACCGTCTCGAAGGTGTAGGTCCAATGAACTATGAGGATTGTATCAACTATGCCGTAACCGGTCCTGCTGGTCGTGCATCAGGTTGGAAGAACGATACCCGCAAGCGTCATCCATACGATATGTACGACAAGGTAGAGTGGAAGGAAATCACCCTTACCGGTTGCGATTCAATGGATCGTTACTATGTACACATCCAGGAGTTGTATCAGAGCTTGGACATCATCGAGCAGTTGATTGACAACATTCCAGAGGGTGAGTACTACATCAAGCAGAAGCCAATCATCAAGGTTCCAGAGGGACAGTGGTATTTCTCTGTAGAGGGTGCCAGCGGCGAGTTTGGTGTATATCTCGACTCAAAGGGTGACAAGAGTCCATACCGTATGAAGATGCGTCCGATGGGTCTCTCACTCACAGGAGCCTTGGATCCAATGCTCCGTGGTCAGAAGATCGCCGACCTCATCACTACAGGTGCAGCAATCGATTTCGTAATCCCTGATATTGATAGATAATTATGTTTGATTTTAGTATAGTAACAACATTCATCGACAATCTGCTTCGCCAGACCTTGGGTCTGGGCGACTTCCTGTCGATTCTGATTGAGTGCGTGCTCGTGGGTATCTGCATTTTGACAGCATACGCCCTCATCGCTATCGTACTTATCTTCATGGAGCGTAAGGTGTGTGCCTACTTCCAGTGCCGTCTCGGCCCTATGCGTGTAGGTCCTTGGGGTATCTTCCAGGTATTCGCCGACGTGCTCAAGATGTTGATCAAGGAGATCTTCGCTGTAGATAGAGCCGACAAGCTGCTCTACTACATGGCACCATTCCTCGTGATCATTGCCTCTGTAGGTACTTTCTCATTCCTTCCATGGAACAAGGGAGCTCATATTCTTGACTTCAACGTAGGTGTATTCCTCATCACAGCCGTAAGTTCTATCGGCGTGCTGGGTGTGTTCCTCGCAGGTTGGGCATCTAACAACAAGTACTCTGTGGTATCTGCCATGCGTGGTGCCGTACAGATGATTTCTTACGAGATGTCTCTCGGTCTCTGTCTGATTTCTGCAGTCGTTCTTACCGGCACCATGCAGGTAAGCGGTATCGTAGAGGCACAGACTGGTGCTTGGAACTGGTTGATTATCAAGGGTCATGTGCCAGCTATCCTGGCTTTCCTCGTATTCCTCGTAGCAGGTAATGCTGAGGCAAACCGTGGTCCTTTCGACTTGGCTGAGGCTGAGAGTGAGTTGACCGCTGGTTACCACACTGAGTATTCAGGTATGGGCTTCGGTTTCTACTACCTGGCTGAGTACCTCAACCTCTTCGTGATTTCTGGTATCGCTTCTACCGTATTCCTCGGTGGTTGGGCGCCATTGAACATCGGTATCGAGGGCTTCGACAATCTGATGAACCTTATTCCTGGTTTCATCTGGTTCTTCGGTAAGACCTTCGCTGTGGTTTGGCTCCTGATGTGGGTACGTTGGACATTCCCACGTCTGCGTATCGACCAGATTCTGAAGTTGGAGTGGAAGTATCTGATGCCATTGTCACTGGTCATCCTGATCTTGATGACAGTATGCGTAGCATTCGGATTCCACGGATAATCTTTAATACACATTATTATAATAATAAGAAAGTATGTCTAACAATTCATATTTCGGCGGTATTGCAGCGGGTTTGAAGACCCTCGCTATCGGTATGAAGACTACCATGAAGGAGTACTTCACACCAAAGAGCACAGAGCAGTATCCTGAGAACCGCAAGACTACACTCCACATCTCTCCACGTTTCCGTGGTCGCCTGGTCTTCGTTCGTGATGAGAACGAGGCTTACAAGTGTGTGGGTTGTACATTGTGTGAGAAGTCATGCCCTAACGATACCATCAAGATCGTAACCGAGATGGTGGAGGACCCAGAGACAGGCAAGAAGAAGCGCAAGCTGGTAGATTACCAGTACGACTTGGGCGACTGCATGTTCTGCGAACTCTGTGTGAACGCATGTAACTTCGGTGCAATCAAGTTTGTCAACGATTTCGAGAATGCAGTCTTCGACCGCAACAAGTTGGTGATGCACCTTGACAAGGAGGTTTATAAGGGCGGAAGCCTTCCTAACCTCATCGATGGTGGTGCCCCATTGGAAATCGGTAAGTTTAACACCAAGACTAAGTAAGGAGGACTTTAGACAATGATAACAGCAAATTTATTTATGTTCGTCATCTTGGCAGTAGTCATCCTTGGCTCAGCCATCATGTGCGTGTTCACCAAGCGCATCATGCGTGCGGCAACCTTCCTGTTGTTCGTGCTCTTCGGTGTAGCAGGCATGTTCTTCCTGCTCGACTATACTTATCTGGGTGCAGCTCAGATTTCTGTATATGCCGGTGGTATCACCATGCTTTATGTCTTCGCTATCCAGTTGGTATCAAAGCGTACTCTCCAGGGTCTTTTGGAGCATGTCAAGGGTAGCAAGATTGTAGGTCGCGCACTCGTCTGTCTCGTTGGTTTCGTAACCTTGGCAGTCATCGTGTTGAAGAATCACTTTATTGATATGGCTGCAACCGTAGCCGACACCGAGGTGCCAATGGACCAGGTAGGTTCTGCACTGGTAGGTGCTGACAAGTATGGCTATGTATTGCCATTCGAGTTTATCTCTGTATTCCTGTTGGCATGTATCATCGGTGGTATCTTAATCGCAAGAAAGGAGGATAAGAAATGATTCCAGTACAATATTTCTTCGTGCTCTCAGCACTCTTGTTCTTCATCGGAGTCTATGGCTTCTGTACACGCCGTAACCTCGTTGCCATGCTCATCTCCATCGAGCTTGTATTGAATGCAGCCGACCTGAACTTCGCTGTGTTCAACCGCATCCTCTTCCCAGGACAGTTGGAAGGTTTCTTCTTCACATTGTTCTCTATCGGAGTAGCAGCAGCCGAGACAGCCGTAGCACTCGCTATTATTATCAACGTTTACCGCAACTATCACAGTGACCAGGTGAACAGTATTGAAAACATGAAATTCTAAAAGACAATGGAATACAATTATGCATTTTTGATACTTCTTCTGCCATTCCTGAGCTTCCTGGTTCTGGGACTTGTGGGTATGAAGATGAAAAGACCGGTAGCAGCACTCATCGGTACCGTATTGATGGGCTGTGTATTCGCGATGTCTGTCTATACAGCATACGAGTACTTCTTTGCAGTGGGTCGTGATGCCTCAACAGGTATGTACCCAACTGTTACCGTATTTAATTTCACATGGTTGAAGTTTACTGAGTTGCTCACCTTCAACATCGGTTTCCGTCTGAGCCCAATCTCTGTATTGATGCTCATCGTGATTACCACCGTCAGCTTCATGGTTCACATCTACAGCTTCGGCTATATGGCAGAGCGTGATGAGAACTACAAGGTTGAGGAATATGAGAAGGGTATGCAGCGTTTCTACGCTTACCTGAGCCTCTTCACCATGTCTATGTTGGGCCTGGTAGTAGCTACCAACATCTTCCAGATGTATCTGTTCTGGGAGTTGGTGGGTGTCTGCTCATACCTGCTCATCGGTTTCTACTATCCAAAGCATGCTGCAGTTCATGCCAGCAAGAAGGCGTTCATCGTAACCCGTTTCGCTGACCTCTTCTTCCTCATCGGTATCCTGTTCTACAGCTTCTACGTAGGAACCTTCAACTATGACTTGAATGCTCAGCCAGAGCTCAACTCTGCTTTGGCAGGTGCAGCTTGGGTAATGCCAACAGCTTTGTTCCTCATGTTCATCGGTGGTGCCGGTAAGAGTGCGATGTTCCCATTGCACATCTGGTTGCCAGATGCGATGGAGGGTCCAACTCCTGTTTCTGCATTGATCCATGCCGCTACCATGGTTGTAGCCGGTGTATATCAGGTAGCCAGCCTCTTCCCAATCTGGGTACAGTATGCTCCTGAGACATTGCACTATGTAGCTTACATTGCAGCCTTCACCGCATTCTATGCAGCAGCCGTAGCTTGCTGCCAGCGTGATATCAAGCGTGGTCTGGCTTTCTCTACTATCTCTCAGATTGCCTACATGCTCGTAGCTCTCGGCGTTTGCTTCGCAGTAGATAACCACCATGGTGGTTTGGGTTACATGGCTGGTATCTTCCACCTGTTTACCCACGCTATGTTCAAGGCATTGCTCTTCCTCTGCTCTGGTGCCATCATCGTCATCATCGGCAGTAACTTCAAGGATTACATGGGCGGTTTGCACAAGTACATGCCTATTACCAACATCTGCTTCCTCATCGGTTGCTTGGCGATTGCAGGTATTCCTCCATTCGCAGGTTTCTGGTCAAAGGATGAGATTATCTCAGCATGCTTCCAGTTCTCTCCATTCATGGGCTGGTTCATGACAGTGGTTGCCGGTATGACTGCATTCTACATGTTCCGTCTCTACTACGTTATCTTCTGGGGACAGAGCTACTATGAGCTGGAC
>UMIA01043225.1_pt1 | contig 31121 bp, 47 predicted proteins | sample 1965701 | NCBI WGS metagenome assembly UMIA01 (sample SAMEA4836113, study PRJEB28245) | human gut metagenome | biome: gut microbiome; material: fecal sample | place: Denmark | collected 2008 | reverse complement strand
GGGGAGACTACAGCTATTGCGAGCCTCAGCCGAGGCTGAAGGTACTTGTTGTCGATCTCGACCGGAGCGCATACCCAATCTGTAAAAGGAGTTGAACACAAACCATTATCAGCAATCACATTCCATATTCAAGATAGAAGACTTGTGGGCGGGACTCGTCACCCGCCCACACCCAACCGAAAGGACAACATCAATGAAGATCATCAATGTATCGCAAGCCCACGAAACCGAGGCATGGCTTGATGAACGAGTGGGCCGTATCACCGGCACCAAAAGCGGCGGACTCGCCTTGGAACACTACGCTCAGATCGACACAGAAAAACTTAAAGAGTACCGAGACAAGGCGTTGGAACAAGCGAAGAAGGCGAAGACGCCAGACAAAGCCAACGAGTATTACACGAAGGCCCAGAACTACGATGAGAAGATCGTGGACGCCGAAGCCAAGAACAAGCAGCTTAAGGTCGGCGTGGACTTCTGGAAGTTTCTCGCGGAACTGTGGGCAGAACCAGAGGACGGTGAACCTCCGATGGAACGCGGCCACCGTCTCGAACCCAAGAATATCCAGATCACCCTCAAAACGCTTGGCTTCAACCCCGTCGATTGCGTCCCCGATTGCGGTATCTGGGAGAGTGACGACGACAACCGTATCGCGTGCAGTCCAGACGCCTACGAGAACACTGAGAAGCCGACGTGGGCTATCGAATGCAAGTCGCTCGGCTCAGCCTACCATTTGCAGACGGTAGTGCCGTGGATGATGCACACGGACGCCATGCGATCTCATATCGTTAACCTGAAACCCGAACTGGTGGACGTTATTGAACAGGTATTGCCCGAGTACACTCTGGACTCCAAGGCGACCGGCTTCGACTTCATCCCCGACCAGTATAAGGCGCAGGTGCTGCAATACTTCGTGGTGTGCGATTCGCTGGAAGTCCTGTATTTCTCGATGTTCGACCCGCGCGTGGTCGGAACTGCAAACCATCAGGTCATCCCCGTGTACCGTAAGGACATCACCGAAAAGATCGAAAACCATAAGCGTGGCCAGTTGGCCACGCTCCATATCTCCGATGTGCTGGCCGACGCTCTGGGGGTGACGTTCTGATGAAGACCGCAACCATTCTGGAAAGCCCTGACATGTTCGCATTATTCGACGGATGTCCCACATGCAAGCGGCAGAGCGCCGTTTATCTGATGACGTGCCGCATGTACGCCCAACAGATGGGGCGTAGGCTCCGTATCGTGTCGTCGGGCAGCCCCACCGCCAGAGGGATACGCGCCATCGCCAAAGACCAAGGGGTAACTGTGCGCTACCCGATGATCTTACTGGACGGATTGATTTACTTCGAGCCGCAAGACATCAGCCTTGACGATTATCTAGTGGACGATGACGAAACCGAAGAAGAAGAGGGGCCCAATGAAGAATAGCATTTTAACCAGCGATGTGCTGGAACTGTTCGACCGTAACCATATCACCGCGAACACTCTTCGTAAGTTCGTGGTGGAGAGCGTTGCCGACTTTCTCGGAGACGACAAGCATGACAAGGTGTGCGGCAAACTGTTTGACCGTTGGTATCAGCACGTTCGCCGCTCCATCTGGGTCGGTGCCGCTCAATACGTCTTGCAACAGCACGGGTTCGACCACGACAAAGCCACCAACGAGGCGAAACAACTCTACGAAACCCTGTACGCGGATTGCGACAAGCGGTATCACTGCTGGCGTCGCCACGAGGAAAGGAAAACCGATGAAGACTAATGGCAATTGGTGGACTGCCGTGCTTTCGGCTGGAATCACGGCGGGATACGCGACCACTGTCGTACAGCTCTCGCCCGGCCCCGGCTATATGTTCTCCGAGCTCCGCCGCAAGCTGACCGTAAAGACCGAGAACCTGTCCAACTCGCTCCCCACATGGGCCAAGAATTACATGTACAGTCTCGTAGAACTCACCTACTGCGGCTGGTGTCTCAGCCCGTGGATGTCGCTCCCGGTATGGGCGATGGCAGCCAAGATCAACCGGATACGGTTCGGAGTCAAGTGGGTGGCCGGGTGGATTGTGGCCGCTGGCATGGCCGCATTCCTCCGCCACTCCGCTGAACCGGCGGTGGCGTAATGTTCAGCAAACAACAGGTTCATGTGCTGTTGATTCTTTGGGTGGCGAAGCGTCCGCTTACCCACGAGGAAATCGAACGTATGTCGGTCTTAGCGAAGTATGACGATACTCCGCAGGGATTGAGGTCGCGCATGATCGAGCTTGAGCGTTCCGGTCATGTGTACCGTGTCGATCGGGAGGGTGTGAACAGTCGGCACCGTCATTGCTGGCGGTTCGCGCTGACTGACGATGGGCGCGAAGCCATTAGTGAGCTGTTTGGCAAAACAGAAACAATGTGATATTGTCTGTATATCACAATCGTATGGAGGTGAAACATGCGCAAGCAAACTAAAACCAAAACCGTAATCAACGGCCAAGAAGTCACCGTGGAACAGGACAGCCAGACCGGCCAGTTCTTCACACGACAGAACATCGGCAACATCCCAGTTGACTATACGACCATCAGCGACCGAGTAACCATCGGCCAGTGCATCAAATACTGGCGTCTACGACACGGGTATTCGCAGGCTGAACTCGCCGAACGAATCGGCGTAGCCAGCCCAAACGTAATAGCCATGTGGGAAAACGAACGCCGCAAACCACAGAAGCAATACCGGTTGCGGTTGGCCGAACAACTCGGGTACGACATCCTGACCAAAGACTAGAACATAGTCTAAAAAACCTGCACCATTAATCCAATCATCATCACACCAAAGGAGCAACAATGAACACCATCAACTATCTGACCTCGATCATCAACCTCTTACAGAAAACCCCACAAGCACAGGAAATCATCGACACCCAAGGACTCGGACAGGAACTCACGTTCGGTCAAATCGGGATTAAAGACGCCGAAGCGTTCCTCAAACTCTACGTCGTTCTGGGCAGCGTTGAGGGCGTTAAGACCACGACCATTCATGAATGCAAGACAGACACCGATAGGCAATATTTCTTCAAACTCGTCTCCCCGATAACCTTGTACTTCTTCCACTGCGAAGGAGTATCCGAGTGAGCAAAACAGACCCTGATATCGAAACCCGTATGAAAATGTTCCACCGAGACCACGGCAGATGCTTCATCTGTGGGAGAACATTAAGCGCCTCCGCTTTTAATCTGCATCACCGACGTATGCGCTCACACGCTTGGGAAGGATTAAACCTACCCAGCAACCTGATTACCGTCTGCGGCTCGGGTACTATGGGATGCCACGCACGCATCCACGCCCAGCCCAAGGAATCATACGCGAAGGGCTGGCTGGTCAGCGCCTACAACGATCACCCAGAAGACGTTCCAGTGTTCAGCGAATACCGAAATCGAGAATTCCTCTTGAACAACTGAAAAAAGAAAGAATAGCCCGGCACCAGTCGTCAAGACCAGTGCCGGGCTAATTCATTCGGTCATCACACCATCGTTCGAAAGAAGCAACCCCAGTCTATCACTTGGAGGTGCCAGTGTAGATGCGGGTCATGCCTCTTCCTGCCACCCCTGCGGGTAGGTGTCCGGGGCCCACACGCAACCGTCGTAGATGCACGTGTAGTGCTTCCCGTTGTAGGTGATTTTGTCGCCTACGTGATAGGTGTCGTGCGCTCCGGTAGGCTGCTTGTATTCCGGCCACTTGTCGGCTGGTTTCTCTGGTTCGCCGGGTTCGGTCGGAGAATCGGCTTCCAGCTTGTTCAGACGCTCTTCGACGGTTGTCTCCCATTCCTCGATGGCCTTCACGCGGTCGGCCAATGGGGCGTAGGAATCGTCGGGCTTGGCTTTCGACTGCGCCTGTTCGAGTAGCTGTTTCATCTCCTGCTCGGTGAGTTCGCCCATCGCATACATGGTCTTGATGCGCTGGGTGAGGTCTGCGAGGTCGTAGTCTCCGGCGTTGATGAGGGTTTGGAATGTTTCGAACATTGGTTATGCTCCTTGCATGATTGCTTGATTGACTTCAAGCAATGCAATTGTCATCATTACCTCACTTGGAGATGCCTGCGTAGTGGACGCCGAACATTCCCGCCACGCCGGAGCCGACCAGAGCACAAGCGCCACCCAGCACAGCCACCCACGACGGCATGTCCGGCATGGCGCTCACGAAACTCAGCACCGCGCCAGCGATACCAACCAGCCCGGAAACCAGATACGCCCACTTACGAGTCGCGGCGTTGAACGTCGGCACGTAATCATCATTACCGTCCGGCACTTCGTTGGTAATCGCGGTGTCCTTGACCTGTTCACTAGTATCAATACTCATAACAAACCTCCTAACATATAGTCTAGTTGATGCGGATTGTCTGGCCCGCGTAGATCACGTCAGGATTGGCGATACCGTTGATCTGCGCGAGATGCTGGTAAGTGGTGCCGTACTGGGCGGCGATACCGCTCAACGTGTCACCGGGCTGGATAGTGTACGTCGTAACGGACGGTGACGGTGTAACGGAAGGTGACGGTGCGCCGCCCGGCAGTTTCAGCACCTGACCCGGATAAATCAGATTGGGGTCGGCAATGCCGTTAATCTGCTGGAGAGTCTGCCATGAAGTCCCGTACTTGGCGGCGATACCACTCAGCGTGTCCCCCGACTGCACCGTATACGTTCCACTACCGGACTGAACAGTATTGGCAGTACCATTGATATTCAACACCTGACCCGGATAAATCAGATTAGGGTCAGACAGATTATTAATCTGCGCCAGCACCTGCCAGCTAGTCCCATACATCGACGCGATACCACTCAACGTGTCACCAGAGCGCACGATGTACGTGCCAGACGCGGGAGTAGACGGAGCAGGAGCGGAAGGGGTCGGCACGTTGGTCACACTCGAATGACCCGCCTTATACGCATTCCAAGCGTCAACATCACCATAGAACTTGTCAAGGTCAAGACTGCCTGAATATCCGGGCAGACGACCATTGCCCGAATACTGGCGGATAGCGCACGCATATGCGCCCTCGTTCCACGGAGTATCCTGATACCCAGTAGCGTCCATATTCGCGTACTGAGCTACCCACAATCCACGATCTCCAATATTCTGAGCATCGTTAAGCATGGACGCTCCCACGTAGACGATAGGCTGGGAGCCTGTACGCTCGTACACGCGGTCACAGAACGACCTAATCCACTGTTGTGCAGACGCGCCAGACCCGGCCAGTCCGTTACCCTGTTGCTCCCAGTCCAAGCACCATACGACCTTGCCGACCCAATTCGCGCAATTGTTCACAAAAAAGTCAGCTTCGGAGACGGCGTTACCGCCGTTGGCGTAATGGTATACGCCCACACACTTTCCCAGACTTAACGCCTGTTCCACCTGTCGAGCGCAATCCGCTGAAACGTACCAGCACCCTTCCGTCGCCTTACTGATGACGAAATCACACGGTACAACAGACAAGTCGATACCAGCCTGCCAATTACTGATGTCGATACCGTTCAAAGCCATTGGAACTCCTTTTATAAGGTGATTGTGTAGAAGAACGGCCACGTCATGCATAAAACGGCGTAGGCCGTTATCAGGACGTGGACTATCAACGAGACGACAGAGAGCGACATGATAATGATCATGCACCGTTTGAAACGTCTCATAGGATCATTTTATCATCGAACGAATCGATATTATTATTACCGATAATGCCCCATAAGAAGTCATGTTCGTAAACATGCTCGGCTATTCATTACCTCCGACCAGTTCCTCAAGCGATGCAATACGGTCGCGTAGGACATCAGGCAACGACGGTTTAGGATGATTCTCCAAAAATTCAGGTTCGATAATCTCGCAGAACTGCGACAGCCAGTGTCCCAACGCGCGAATATACCCAGTCTCAAGGTCAATCGTGTATTGCATCTCATCACGGTTCTTGATTAGTGCGCTTATTTTCTGGTCTTGCGCGTCGATCTGCCGTTTCATATCCCCTTGAGCGGACACTAAAGCTTGATACGCGCTGGTCAAGTCTGATCTACGGTTAGCTAGCCATGTTATGAGTCCTCCGAGTGCTACGCCGCCTACGCCGATGATTGCCGTGAGAATTTCCATCATGATTTCATCTTAGACCGTGAAGATAATATCCATTATCATGAACAGTGGAACATGTGATGATGTCGTTTATCATGTAAAGACGGCAATTGGGAGATGTGGATTAACTTTGGATGGTAACTACCACGGCACAACTTCAGTAGGCCCGCATATTACACCCAATGACGTGTTCCGCCCATTGGTGAGCTTCGTCGTTCCGATTCCGGAGAATATCGAAGTGCGAGCAAAGGGCGGTATGCCACTATAACGAGATTACAGGTTCCGGTTAATCCTAGTTACGGTGAACTCCGTAAAACTGCCGACAGCCGAAACGAAACTATTCCCAAGACCCAACGAGATAACAGTGTTATCCGGGATATTGTAGACCACGGTCGGAATGCTGAATACCGTATATCCATTCCAGTCATTCTTTGAGAACGAAACATGAGTGTCGATATACTTGTCCCAAACGTTTCCGGAGTACCGTCGAAACCACACCGTAGGAGAGTCTGCATGCTCATACTTGACGTTAAGGAATGCGCTAAGCATGTACCATCCACCGTGCAGAATATGGCAGCAGTTTATGTTTCCGAACTTCGCCAATTCCACGTTTTGAGTGCTTCCGAACGATGTGACGCGGGACGAGAACGTAAATTCAAACCAGTTGTTAGGATTCGTGTATCCGGCGGCTTTGAACGTGTCCGACGAGTCAAATAACTGTGAAGAAGCCCACGTTCCATTGTTTCTGACATAATGGGCATTATCGGCAATAGTCACAGCCTCCTGCCCATCCATCGCGGCAATAGTGTTAAGCTGTGCAAGATCACGCGCCATCAGAATCGCATTATTGCGAATCATCGGGGCCGCGTCCGACGCGACACCGGCGTTCACCTTGGCGATCACAAGACCGTTGATATTCGAGTCAGGAGTGCCAGCAGTGAACACTTCGATCTTGCCGCGTGGAGTAGTACCGTGAGACTGTGACGGGTCTTCCACCGTAACCGCGATTTTGTAATTATTGGTTGAGTCCGCCAACTGCACGGTCGTATTGGTGGTAATGGCGTAAGTGTACGCGCCCAAACCATCCCACGGGCTGATAGTACCGCAATGAGGTTTCACGGTCACGGTCAGACCACTCACCGTGACCAGAGGACTCGGGGAACCGTAACGGATGCCAGACAACCCGTTGAACGCGGTACCATCGGACGGTACTAATAGAGGATTGATGGCGTGCCTGTAATCGTCCGCCGTATACTCCGGGGAACCGTTTTTCGCGGTAAGCGGGTGCATGATGATAGCCATAATCATTCCTCCGAATCGTCTACGACCATTTTATCTTTGTCAGTGGATAGAGCATCAACCTTAGCTTTGAGCGCGTCCAATTCATCCGCTACCTGTTGAGCGAGTCGGAGCGCCGCCACACCAAGCATGGGGTAGTTGATGCCTACCAGCGTGCCGTCTTCATCGTATTCGCAGAAGAACCCCAATCCGTTTTCATCCAGATCGTCGGCGATCATGCCGACCAACGGCTGCGCGTCATCAAGATTCAGGTTCTTGTCATCCTTCATCCGATAGATGCACCACTTCACCTTGCGGAGAGCGGCAACGGGAATGTAGTCGTCCGCGTCCACGATATCGGTCTTCACTGCACGAATCGACTGAGCCGTGCCCATAGTGCCGTCAGACAACACCCACACCGCGCGCCAAGAGCCTGACGCAAACACATTGTTATAAGCGTTGGCGATACCAGTACCACCACGATTGGGAGCCAATACCCCCCAGTTCCACGTCTGAGTTTTAACGTCAATCTCGGCACGGGTATAGCTGTTGCGAGTGATGCTTTCCTGCACACGCTGGTCAAGATTGTTGGTCAGCGTCTGCACTTCCTCATACATTTTCGTGATCTGATCGACCATAGGTTTAACGCTGTTGACGATACTCGGCGGCAGTTCCTGCAACTGGCGTTTAATGTCTGAGAACTGGCGTGCCGTAGCGTCCGCGCTATCTAGACTGAACTTGAATTTGCTCGGCATTATCGTCCTCCTGCTGCAATATAGGTGTGATGGTCCACGCCTGACTGAAATCTATCTCGTACCCGATGATACGGGCGGTACCGTGATTATGGTCGGGGAAATGCTCGGCGTCTTCCTCCACAGTCCATGCGATGAGGTCGCCCGGCTTCCACTCCTCATACACCATTGGAGAGGTCAGAAGGCTCAACCCCATAGTGATGGTCTGGGTACCGTTCTGCATCTGCAACAACGAGGACTTGGCGTGTTCGTTCAGCGTACTCTTGTTCGTAATGCTTGTGGACGGCTGGAACACGTATTCGAGCAGAGGCCGGTTGGGCTGATCTGCAATCATCCAATCGGATTGCGGACGGTCGCCAGCGTCAGCCGTACTCACAGCCATTACCGCGTTAGCGCCATACCCGTTCGTGTAATCCTCCAACAGGTTGAACGTGGCCATAACGCTTTCATCGAACGTCGTGCTTGGCGTGGTGGAACCGATATGGTCGGCGACCGTCATCACAGGTTCATAATGCCCGTCGTTGATGGCACGCCATGATGTACACCATTCCGGCCCGTTCAGCACGCTGGCAAGCTCTTGAAGCACGCTTAGCAGGGTCTTGTCGCTTTCCGCCTCATACGTGCGGTCACGTTTGACGCTACTCGGGGACGCTTCGACAACGAGATTGAAACGGTGGTTTTTAAGCGTGGTGGTTACGAGGTCTTCTACGATCTCGCACTGGTCACGATTCGTGTACGTATGATCCTGCACGTACACGTTATCGAGATAGTGTTCGACGGTTGCCAACGTCAGTGTTAATCCGTCTCCGCGCATTGCACGCCCGCGTTTAACCACGATACCGCCCCACAGGACGGTAGATTCGCGCAACAGGAGTATGGCGACCTGATACGGTGTGGTGGCTTCGTCCCAGTTGCGAGGAGCGTTGCGCCACGGGAGCGTGGCCGTTTCGCTGGTCGTTTCCTCGAAACGGTACGTCAGATGGGTTAGTTGGAGGTCTGGGAGTTCGGCTATCACCGTGCCGTCGTTCAACGTGACGGCGACGAACTGCAAGCCGGAACGCTGCCACAGCACACGCGCCGTGTCAGAGTGCAAGCCGTTCGACTGCGGCAATCGGTTAGAGATAAAAGACATCCGGCACCTCCTTATATGTAAGCCGGGTTGAACGTGACCGTCATCCGTGCGTTATCAGATGGTTCCTCGGCGCTGAACATCCAGATGTTCTCACCTACCTCCGCGTAGCTCCATTCTCGTCTGGTCACACTGCCACGTGCCGGATCGGTGCCATCGACAAGAATCTCATGCGTGGCACCGTTGATAAGAATGTAATGACCCTCACCCAAACTGAGATCGAACGCCATGATATGTCCACTCGGCCTATGCTCAACCTGCGGATTGACCACAGGCCCATCGATACGAATAGTCACCGGACTCGGAGCACTACCCGTATTAGTAAGGCGCACGCTACCCGACATGGTTGTTTCAGACCACACCCACGTTGATTCACTGCCAGTATTGATATCCTCGAAATGATAGGGGAACGTCATACCGCCCTGAGTGTGCGGTAACCCGGTTTTTCCGCTCACTGACTGAATATCGTAAAGATACGAGTCCAAAGCGGTCAGACCGATACTGAATTTAAGAATATTGACGCCAGCCCACTCCACCAATGGAGCGGAAGACGATTGCATGACCTGCACCTGACGGCTGATGTTCCCCAGTTGCACTACAAGCGATTGACTGGTGATGTTAAACGAACGTTTGAACGCATCCCAAGCGTTGATGCAGTTTTCCGTGCATTTGCCGATAATATGACCCTCGACACTGATCGAGCGACCCTGAGCCACTGGAATATTGCTAAACCAGCCATCCGACCATGCTTTGTCCTTGGTCTGCAAGGTCGAACCAACACCGTCGAACAATCCTGAGACGTTCTGGAACGTTACGTGCCACTCACACCCATACGAGTCAGTCCCATACAAGGGGAACCCGTTCAGGGTCAGGCGAACGTCGCGCGGGTCAAGGGTAAAGATAGCCATACCCTCAGTCTACCCGCGCGGCTTGTCACACGTAATGGAAATTAATCACCCTCACAGTCTCTTGTGCGGCCGCGTTCGGGTCAAGCGCGTTCACCGTGATAGGCGCGCTCACACGCGGGCCACTGTTCATGTTCACAGGCACCGGGCTAGACATAACTGGCATGGGCGTCACAATGGACGACGGCAGAAGAGAATTCACCATGTCTTCCACCGGACGAGTGGCCGCACGCTCGTTCTCAGATACGCCACGGCCAAGACCAGCAGGAATCATCCGACCGATCTCACGGTCGAACACCTTAGACGGGGACGCGATACCCAGCAGGCTCTTAGCACCATCGATGATGCCGCTAACCGCGTTCTTGACCGCAGATATGGCACCGCCGATGGCGTTCTTGATGCCGTTAATCAAGCCTTGAATAATATTCTGTCCGGCGCTCAGCAACCATGATCCGGCTCCGCTGAACACGCCCATGATACGGCTTGGGATACTGGTGATGAAATTCATCATCGAACTTACACCACTGCTGACAGCAGTGGTGATGCCACTCCACGCACTGCTTACCGCGCCCTTAATACCGTTCCACACACTGCTGAAAATACCGCTGATACCGCTCAACACGCTTGAAATGACGCCCGACACTGCATTGATGGCACCGGAAACGATACTTTGGATACCGTTCCAAACACTGGAAACGATATTCTGGATACCTTCCCATACTCCAGACCAATCACCGTTAATCGCTGCCAATACGGTGGTGATTATCTCGTTAATAACGTTCATAACCGAAGTAACAACCGTCTGGATGAATGGGAACACCGCGTTGATAACGCCTTGAATGTAAGTGCCCCAGATTTGGAACGCTGATTGGATGGCGGGTAGCACGGCCTGAATCAACGCAGCGATGTTATTAATCACCGGCGTTACAGCAGTCGCGATAACACTCATAGTTTGCACGATGTAGCTCACTATGGTAGACAACACTGGTGCAATGGTCTGGATTGCGGCCGTGATAATAGGCATGATGGCATTACCGAGATTCTGCAAAGCACTCATTAGCGGTTGGAGTGCCGGAAGCACCGTCTGAATCGACGCAGCGATGTTATTAATCACCGGCGTTACAGCAGTCGCGATAACACTCATAGTTTGCACGATGTAGCTCACTATGGTAGCTAACCCTGATGCGATGGGCTGGATTGCAGGCATGATGGCATTACCGAGATTCTGCAAGGCACTCATAAGCGGCTTAAGTGCCGGAAGCAACTGAGATTGCACCATTCCCACAACTGGTTGAAACGCTGTCTGGAACGTTGTGCCAATTTGTGAGAGAATCGGGCCGACAGTCTGCACTAGTCCCGTAAACACGCCGCTAAGTCCGCTGATTCTCTGCGCCAACATGCTGATACCGGATGTCAACGGGCCTTTGAACTGGTCAAGAATCGTCGTACCCACACCAACTACGGACGCTTCCAGATTACCCATCGCACCTTCGATAGTGCTGGTGCTGGTAGCGGCTTCCTTCGCGGCGTCCGTCATACCCAAGTCCATTATGGCTTGGTTGAATTCCTCCGCGCTGATCTCGCCTTTCTCCATCGCGTCGCGGAAGTTCCCAGTGTAAGCGCCGTTCTTTAGCATGGCCTCTTGAAGTTTGCCGGATGCACCGGGAATGGCGTCGGCCAACTGGTTCCAGTTCTCCGTGGTGAGCTTGCCAGCGCCAGCGGTCTGCGTAAGCACCATACCTACAGAGCTAAAAGTTTCCGCGTTACCACCGGCGACAGCGTTCAAATTGCCAGCCGCCTCGGCTAGTTTGTCGAAGCCCTGTACTCCGTTCGCGGCAAGCTGAGCGGTCACGTTACGGATATCGCTGATGCTGTAAACTGTCTGGTCGGCGTAAGTCTGAGTGCTGGCGGTGAGCGCGTCAATCGTACCCGTATCCAGTCCTGCGAAGTTCAGCGTGCTTTTGAACTTGTCCGCAGAGTCGGAGGCTTCGATAATGCCCCCGGTAAGATCACCGATGGCGTCCACAGCCATACCGATACCCGAGGAAACAAGACCGCCAACGGCACCGGCGGCGGCACCGAACTTCCCTAACCCGCTGGAAGACTTACTAGCAGACTTGTCAACGTCACCCAACGATTCATCAGCCTGTCGCGCCGACTCTTCGATCTGACGGCTACCCGATTGAATATCTTTTACGCCAGCGTTCCAATCGCCGGTGTTAATCTCGGCGTCTAGGGTCAGTGTCGAGTCTGCCATCACACATCCTTCCCGAGTTTTTCGATAATCGTGTTAATCCTGCGGTCGCCATTCTTGCTGAACGCGGCGGCTATGCAATCGAACGTCATGAGATATTGTTCCGCCAGCCGCCGCCGTCGGATACGGCGTCCCTCCCTGAGCAGGTTCATCATCAGGGAAGGAGACACGTTGTTTTCCAACACGTCGCGGATAGCCTGCCACCCATACAAGTCACCAAGCTCGGCGAGGATATGGACGCTCGGAAGCGGCTTGCGAGCCGCCTCCTTCTGTTTGTAATTCTTCATCGCCTCCCGCTCGGCGGGAGTAAGCAGGCTATCCCACGACTTCATTATTCTCCTTTGATGTCAACCGTGATGTTCTTAGCCATAAGCACGCACAACGCGGTCATGGCACGCTGATAGGCAAGGTCGCTACGCTTACGGGTCTGTTCAGCCCACACGGAGAATTTATCGACTGGACTCATAAGCGATTCAACCAGCGGGAAGATAATCTTTTCAGCGGTTTCCAAAGTCTCACGGTTAGCCACGCCAGCGCTCAGCTTGTCGATTGTCTCCGCATTATCCAAGATCGTGAGCATGTCCTTTGAGCCGAGCGGGCGCATGGTGTACACGGTGCCGTCGATTTTCACGGTGAGGGTGCGGAACGCTTCTCGGGTGTCGATGCTCAAAACAGGGGTAGTCATTGTTGCTCCATTCGTGTGATATTATGGGATTATTCCCCTTCGGAAACTTCTCTATCACACGCCCGCCACCCGACCGTGCCAGCTACGGTGGCGGGCGTTACTTATGCTCACGCACCGGCGACATTAAAGTTAACCACGGTCTGAGCACTGCCAGCCTTGAACGTGACGGTACCCGCACCAGTCTGCTTAAGCTGAATATCCCAAGTACCATCCCCGTTGTCCGTAGCGACAGCCTTAGCAGCTTCAGCTACGGTGGCGGTGATGGTACCAGTGGCACCATTCGGAGACGCCATCACACTCACGGTCACATGATCGCCGACCCTGCCCGAGATGTTCGCCGGGGACGCGGTAAGCGCGGTGACCTGAACGTTCTCCGTCTTGATGGTGCCGGAATCTTCGTCGTAGTACGACGGGGTATCCAGATCAAGTTCGCCCATGACGACGGCACCGTTCGCACCGGGAGTCATCGAGCCGGACAGTGTGACCACGAACGGGTCGGACAGGCTCACGGTGAACTCGCCGCCCGCGCTGGTTAGCGCCTGCGGGATACGGAAGTCCTGCGCCGATGAATGGCCATCGCACACGTTATGGATAATGATGTCACGCGGAGTGTTGGAAACACATTCGGTGCCGCCGAAACGCACCTGACCCGTCTCGGACAGCGAACCGGAGATAACGCGCTTGAACTTCGCATTATGGTACAGTTCCGGAAACAGCATACCGAGGTAGCGGACGCTCGGACAGATAATGTTCAGCTCGAAACTCATTTCCTCATATGAGCCATTCGGTACGTTGATAGTGCCGGACTGCGAGGACACCTCGGTAGTGCCGGGAGTCAGGGTAATGGTGCCAGCTTCATCCTGAACGTAGTCGGGGGAGATCACCATATCGTCGATGTAGACGGTCTTCTTGCCAATAAGGGGGTAGGAAGCCATTGTATTGTCCTTTCGTCGTGGCGGGACTGCACACGCGGCGACTAATGGACGGTTACTATTCTACCGTTTCGGGGGAAAGCTTGTAATCCACATTGAACCGGATGCTTTTCACCCAGCGGCCTTCCCCGTCGATGGCGTCCATGTCGATTGCGGTAGCCGGATGCACGCGGATTGATACAAAGTCTATATCAGCGATAGGGGTGCATGTCAGTCGGCAATACTTATGCAGACGATTGTTGACGAAGTGCAGGAGTCGGAGCATCAGACGGCCTTGTTCGATCACATCGAAATAGCGGCTACTGATAGTGAGCTGATCGGTGTACAGGTCGCCGTTGATGTCAACCGTGTTCGCGTTGACCCAGATGCCCTCGGCGTTAGTGACGCTACCCGTGTCCAGTACTGGGCTGGTGCCGAAGAACAATGTCTTTCCGTAAGTGCCGAAACCCTCGTTTTGGAGGGTCATGCACATGGCCAGATCAATCATGATGGCGCTCCTATCCTAGGTTGAAATATGATTTAGCACGGCTGGCGGCAGTGTTCCTAGCCCGCTGGAGGTAGCGTACCGTGTTCGGGTGCAACCGGTTCGTGTGTTCGCGGATACGTGCGTAAGGCACGCGACTGTTGCCGAACGTGATACGCCACTTCATTGTGGAGAGCTGTTGGAAACGTCCGCTGTTACGCAAAGCGCCGGTGAGTACGGGAGCGTTCTGACGTGCCATCTTGAGGATGTCGGTCATCATTTTCACGCCGCCCTTGTTCAACTGTTGGGTGGAGAGCTTGCGAGCCCAATCAGCGGACAACTGTAAACGGTAGCTCATAGACTATCCCTTCCATACGGGTTCCCGTACACGGTGATGAACCGGGTTTCCCCCATGTCCATGTCATCGCCTCGACTGGCTTGCGTGACTTGGTACACTCTGCCATCGGACAATTCAACCATGAGATCGGGCCATAGTTCCATGTTTTCCCGCAAGTTCTCGGGAACCGTGTCCGTTTGAATATGGAAGCGTCGGCTGCTGATCCGCGAACCGTATTCGGTCGGCTGGTCGGACTGGGTGGAATGCTTCACAATCACCTGCAAGTCGGCCAATTGTTCGTTAGGCAGACCGGGAGCCGTGTACCGCCAAAGCGTCGCTGTCTGGACTTGGTTCGGGAACAAGCGGAACGGGTCACAGAGCGTTGCCATAAGCGTAGTCACCTCCCATGTAATCCTGCTGGTTGAGCCACCACGGCAGATTATGGTGCTTGCGAGGCAGGGAGAGAATACCGCCGCTGTCTCCGCCGTTTCGGCATAGGCTCCACTGGCTGATAAGTGAACGATACGGGGTCAACGCACGTTCCATAGCCGTCTCGTTGATTGTGGCGTAGCTTACGCTCACATCCTCGATGCTCTTGGAAGTGATGCGGTCGGTCTGTTCAAGAACGTTCTGGTCTGCCTCGATGACAGCCGCCAATACTGAAGATAATGGGGCGGGAAGCTTGGCGAACCCGTGCGTTCCGGTCACGGTTATTGCCGTGCCGACATTAAGACATTGCGCGATTGTCAGACAGTTGGCGTATTTGGTTTCGGGCGTCCACCCGTCGCCCATATCGTAGTTCACATGAAAATTGAGCTTCACACCGTCGGTGGTCTGCACGTTGGTCACATCCGAATACCATGCCGGTAACGCTACGTGGCGGCCATCTCCTACGACAATTCCCACGTAATCATCCGTAATCGGGAATAGGTCTTTTTGACATATGATGTTGGCGAGGTCTGCGAGCGCGGCGTCCTTCCATCGCGCGTAGATCGTCTCTCCCACTTGATCGATTACGCTTGCGTCGATGTCCATTATTGCTCCTTCCGAAAATGAGTTAGGCCCTACCTCCCATTGTAGGAGATAGGGCCTTTGCGGTGCAGTCCCGCTACTGTCTAGGGTAGCGTGTCAGGCGGACGCCATCTGTCCGGCTGCGACCAAGGCGTTACGGAGCGCGATAAACTCGGCTTTAGTCGGAGTTTCGCCAGCCGGGTCGTTAACGTGCACGGCTTGCTTGACCAGACCGGCCTTTTCCTTGGTCGCGTTGGTCGGCAGAACACCGCTCGCGATCTTGGCTGCGGTTACGGTACTGTTGGCAAGGTCAGCGCCGGTAATACTGCCATCCTGAATCTTACCGGAAGTGACAGCATTGTTAGCCAGTTTCGCGGCCGTCACGCTGCCATCGGCAAGGGAAGTCGGAGGGTCAACGGGATTACCCGAAGCGTCGAACACCGCTAGTTCGGCGATGTCCTGAACCGGGTTACGAGAGTCCGCCTTAACGAATCGAACTTGTTTAATCGTCATGGCAGATCACCTCATTCACCCTTCGGCTTGATGACCACGGCGGACTTCTCCGCGTCCAGACCGCCACCAGCGTAAATCTCCTGAAGATACTCGTTGGTGTTAGTGGACAACGCGAAGTTAGTGAAAGCCTCGATGGACGTATCGCCAACCACCGCGTAGTGAGACGCAGCCATAATGACGCCCATAGTGGTGGTGTCGTCCGTGTCCGTCCACCATTCAGGGGTAATGATCTGGTTAACGCCGAGGGCGCGGGCCAGAGTATCGTCACCTCCGAGAGCGATATACGTGTTGCCGTTCGAGTTCGCGGACATCAGCAGGTCGGCCACGGTGTCAGCGTTGCACAGCAGCACCTTGTTGCCCTGCGCGCGAACCATGTGGGAGGCCCGCACGAAGTCCATTAGCGGAGCGTTATCCGTCATGGTGTAGGAGAGCGCGAAACGGTTGCCTTTCCACTCGGACGACTTGTCTGCTGCGTCGGTCACGACGGAACGGAAATGGGCCATGTCCGTATAAACACCAAGAGTGATCTGACGTTCGATGGTCTGGACGATGTAGTTCGGGAGTTCCTGCAACACGTAACGGAGCAGAGCGCCCGGACGCTGGGTGCGGCGAATATCGCCCTTGTTCAGGTTGATGTACTTGTAGGTGTAGTCGGCCTGAAGCTCGCGTTTCACGAACGAAAGCACCTGTTCCTTCTTCTTCGTGCCGTAGGAGTCCACAGGGTAGCCGTGAGCACGGGTCTGGTCAGTCAGACCGGCGATATTGCCACCGATGGTGAGACGATCCATGCCGGTCTTACGCAGCAGATTCCACAGGCCGGAACCGCGCGTGTTCAGCGCGTCCGCGATTGTGGTGATTGCCCCAGTCGGGATGAACTTGTTCACATTGGCACCGTCAACGCCGAACGATGCGGTGTCCGACATGTTACGGTTCACGGTGTCAGCCCACTCACGGTGGAACGCTTCGACACCCTTGTTATCAGTGTCGATCAGGGCACGCTCGAACGCGATCATGGCGTCGTCGGAGTCAAGCCACGTCTTACGGTCGTGGGAGAACGTCACGGTACCCGACTGGTGGGCGGAGTGGTTGGCTTTGTTGATGATGATGGTCTGGCGACCGTTGGAAGTCTGCACGGGTTCCTCCGGTTCCGGGGTGCCCTCGCCCTCGCCTTCCTTCTGGTTGGTGATGGCAGCGGTGATGTCATCGAGAGCGGACTGCATGATGTCACCGATGGAATCGGTGAGCTGTTCCGCCTCGTCCGGCGTGAGTTTGAACTGGGCGATGGTACGCGCCAGTTTCTTCAGGAGTTCCGGGTTCATGGTGTCTCCATTCTTAGTGTTGCGGCTGTTGATTGCGGTGAAAGCGGCCCTTGGGTCGGCCCCACGATAGACGACGCTGATTTCCAGTAGTTCGCCATCGTGGATGATACCGTCCTTGCCGGGACGCTGGTTGAATTCAACGGTGATGCTGAAACTGTTGGTCAGGCATCCGTCGGCGGCAAGCTGGCGGATACGTTCGCCCTGATCTACCTCGCTGAGTTTCGCTTCGGCCATTAGTCCGGCGTCGGTCATCCAAAGTCGGGTGATTGCACCCGCTTGGCATTCGATACTGGGCATGTGGTCGATCAGGAGCGGAAGGGATAGTTTGTCGGACTCGGTGAGGTCGGACACGAGTTTCAGAGTGCCGTCGATTAACGGCGCTTTCAGTGTCTTCAAATCTACGGTGAGTCCGTCGCACATCACTTTGCCGCTGTTGGCAAGGAAGGTGAGGGTACGACCATTGGTTTCTGGGGCACCGCTGTTGGCGAAGCTCTTACGAGTCTTCATTTTGGCCCTTTCAAATAGTAGGGTAGTGGTGCGGTCGAACGTCCTTAATGGGCTTAATGTTCTGACCCCCATAGTAGCACGATGCGGTACGTGTCCAAGCCCTTGCAGTTCGGGCATTTCAACGTGACCGTGGTGTTGCGGGCGCAGGAACCCAAGTAGCGTCCGCAACGTTTGCAATGGATGTCATACGTCATGATTCCACCACCTCGTAATCCTCATAGCACCGGCAGTTGGGGTGTCCGTTCGGTGTTTGCATACTCTCGAAATTGTTCACGTAGGTGCGGTCGACTATCTCGACGCTGGCGTTCTCAGCCAGATACGTGTCATCAAGTGCGATTCGCTTGCCTTCCATGTGATTGCAGAATTCGCACACTTTTTCGTCGCCGCTGGTACGCCAAACCTTGTACAGTCGGACGCCAAGAGTTTCGCTGAGATTGCGGGCGCTGTACAAGCTGCCGAGCCGTTGGGATTGCACCGTCTCGCAGCGGGCAATCAGTTCGGCGTGATCGTTGCCTAATTGTTCGAGATGGTCGCGCAACTGTTTTGCGTCCCACTGTTCCACGTCGGCCCGGTTCAGCAGTTCGAGGACGTTGTTTGTGATGGTCTTGCTGGTAGACTTGGCGATGCTACGCAAGTGTTCCACGTAGGCTTCATGCACCGTATCGGGGAGTTCAGTCCAGAAGTAGAGTTGCCGCCAATCATCGGCAGTGTAGTTCTCGACTTCCACGGCAAGGGAGCTTTCGGGGTGGACTTCCGTCCACGCGGTAATGACCTGCTCCAACTCGTAGCCGGTACGGCGGGCGTAGGCGGCGAGGTTGGTCATCAGGTCATCTTCCACGTCGTTAATCCACTGGTCGCCGATGGCTTCCAAGTCGTCGCGGAGTCCGTTCTGGGATCGGCGGGCCATTCGGATGACTCTGTTCACGTAGGTTCGGGTGGCGGGCAGGATGCGTTTCTCGGTTGCCGTCTCCTGCGTTTTGATATTACGGCTATACCGTTTTGCGGCTGTTGGGATAGTCAGGGTCGGAGCCGACTGGTGCAGGTCAAGACGCTTATACGAGTCGGGGAGTCCGAGCGCGTCCACGGCAGATTCCAAACTGGCCCCCATGTTCAAAAGCTGGGTCAGCGAGTCAATACGAACCTTCTGAGTGTCCGCCTGCGCCTTCTCCACATCAGTCTGGGACGGCAGATCGAGGTTGAAAGTGATGCCATAGCCTAAGCCTCCAGTGATGCGGTCTAGTTCGAACTGCCATTTATCCCACACCGTCATACACAACGGCTTCAACGTGTTCTCAATGAACGCGCGTTCCGCTTGTTCGGCGTTGGCGTAGGTCTGCCCGTTGTCGATGCCACGAATAATATCCGGGACAGCGAGCGCGTTCGACAACCGGTTGTTCACCACATCGTTGACGGTCTGCAAGTCCAGCGTATCGTTGGCGTTCTGGAACGGCACCCACACCAGTTTACTGGTGGTGCTGGGCTTATGGGTCATAGGGTCAACCGGGATCATGTTGTACACGATTCCGTTGTTGTTGCCTGCGCCTCGGAATGTGCTTTCGAGGCGGTCGCGGTTGCGTTGGAAGTCTTCAGTGTTTTCCGATACGATGCCGAGCATTCCAGCCGGTACAGCGTTGTTGCCGAAGAAACCACGCTCATAGTCGGCGATCATATCGTCCACGTTCGCCCACTTCTTCACCGTCATGGCAGGAGCAATGCCGCGCGTCGGGTCGTTCGGATGCTGGCTGTAGCTGAGAGCGATGGTTTCGCCCCGGGAAAATTCGTAGACTCGTTCGCCGTCGCCCAAGTCCATCGTGACGCGATGATACCAGTCCGAGCGAGAAGAATTGTATTGGCGGCTGTTCGACGGTAGCAGCGTATATCCGATGATGTTGTCGGCTGTAATGTCTCCGCCCGGCCCGTTAGTTGTCCAGATCAGAATATCCAAGTGTGATTGGGTGAGGATGGTGGCGCAAACGATCTTGAGAAACTCCAAGCACGAATACGTGTCGTTGGGCGCGTAGAGCGCGGCCAATGGTGCGGGAGCCGGTTCGATACGCCGGTTGTCCGAGTCCACGGCGTAGGGGATTACCGTGCTGAACCGTTGGGCGATGGCGTTCACATACGGGAACACGTTGTCGTAGGTGTCGTGCATGGGGATAGTGTTGCCGCCCATCGGCTGCCAGATGTTCCCGCCCATCGGTGTGGGGGACATACTGGGCGCATGGTTACGGTCGAACGCGCTCATAAAACCTTCACGGAGATTGTTCAGCAGGCTCACAGTTTCCTCGATTCGTCATAAGACCCTGCGTCTAGTCTACCGGGTGCAACGCATAAACCTAGCAAACAGCAACGTCCCACGATGGAAGTTGCAGCGGCTTGTAGTAGGCGAGAAGGACGCTATCCGCTAGATCGGGGCTACCAGTCTGATTCTCTGTTTTGTAGTCTTTCTTCCGCTGCACTTCGCGTAGGTTTCTGTTGTTGATTGCCCATTCACGGGTGCTGAGTTCCTGAAACAGTTCGGCTCGGTGTTCCAGATTCGGGTTGATGGTGATTTCCGAAAGCTGTTCGGCAAACTCGAACCATAATTCCGAACTGACTGCCGGATAGCGGTCGGGATGCTTGGGCTTGGCTCCGAAGTTGACGCCGTTCACTGGTTGGTTTCGGCTGCGGAGAATATCCGTTACTCCTCCGCCCACGCCGGTATCATCCACGTTGATGATGCTTGGATGATGTGTTCCGGCAAGGGTTATTATGCGTTCCGCTGTTTCGACAAGACTGGTCTTGCTCCAGCTCACGAGGTCTACTAGGTGGCGTCCCTTTACGATGGCTACGGCGGTTCGGTCGGCTCCGTATCGGGCCACGTCAACGCCGAAGCTTACGCCGCCGTCTGTTTGAGGTTGACGTTCGGTCGCGTCTGTGAGTTGCTGCCAGCTTATGATCTGGTTGATGGTTTTCTCGTATGGCATTCCCTCCCAGATGTGGGCGAAGTCTGGGTTGTTTCGTGATTCCTCGACCTGTCGCAGAATCTCTTCCGGGAGTATTCCAGCTTGTTCGGCGTCCCGCCATGTGGTGTGATGGTGGGTGGTGCGCTGTTGTGTGAGCTGGCTCGGGTGGGTGACGAAACGTGTGGTTATCGCATCCTCCGGGGTTAGGGGGTTACGGGTGAAGATAATGGTGCTGCCGTTCTTTCGAATGGTCGGCAGCAACACGTCTAGGCTATGGTCGGTGATGAACTGGGCTTCCTCGATCCAGCACCGGTCTACGCCTTCGATGCCTTTCAGCGTGCTTTCGGGGTCTTCGTGCAAGCCCTTGAACCAGAACACACTGCCGTTGACGTGGGTTATCTGTTCGCGGGTGATAGTGAAACCGGGAAGCTGATAGCGGCTGATGATATCCGCTAGGAGCTGTTTGACGCTTTCCTGAATGCTGTTCTGGAATTCGCGGGTGCATAGGATGCGGGTGGGGTACATGCTGGCTTCGAGTGCTAGGGCTAGGGCTACGCTGGTGCTTTTCGCGCTCGAACGGCCTCCGCTGTAGTCGTAGTAGCGGTATGGCGGATTGTCACGGTCATGGAGGAAGAACAATAAATCTTCGTATGCTTTGGGGATTACGAGGTTGAATGTTCCGTTTTGTTCCATAATGTGCGCGCGATTCTCAATAGGCTGGTCTTCACCCGAGGAAACCCGAGCCTTATTGAGAATAATAGGCTCGGGTTTGTTCACTTCACCGTAACGTTGATTGTAGGCGGCTCGTACATCTGAACCGTCTGGTCAACCTGCTGTCGGGGCATGCCCTCGGTACGGTTGGCAATGTCCTGATAGGCGCGGAATGCTTTCTCACCGTCTTTCTTTGATTCAAGAACCCGGCGTAGGGCGATCTGTTCGGCTTGGGTCAGTTCGTCCATACGCTGCACCCATTCCGCTAGTTCCTCGTTCGTGAGTTCAAGGAATTGTTGGAGGTTGTATTTCACGCTGCCACGTTTTGTCCATTTGCGGCTGCGGTCTTGTGGGCGTTCTTGGAATCCGCCTTTACCGGTTGGGTTGTTTACTCCGCCGGTGATTCTTCCGTGGGCGTCTCTGGTTACGTTGCTCATAAGGGGTATTTTATGCTTTCTTGGGTTTAGTTTGCTGTTGGTGTTGGTTGATGATGGTTTGTATTTCTTCTTGGGTGGTGTTGAGTAGTTGGGCGATGTATTCGGTGTTGTAGTGTTTGCGGTGCCATTGGAGGGCTAGTTCGGTTTTGTGTTGGCTGAGGGGCATGATGGTTCCTTACGCGAGGATGTAGGTTATGAGTAGTTTGAGTAGGGCTATGGTGCCGGTGGTGATGAGTAGGGCGGTTAGGTTGATGAGTAGGCCGCCGAGAATGCGGCCTAGCTTGTAGCCGGGTGTGGTGTTGCGGAAGTAGTCGAATTCGCTTGGTTTCTTCATTGGTTTGGTTTCCATGTGATTGTGAGGGATACGCCGGTTGTGGTGTTGTCGGCGTATCGTTTGTGGCTGGTTACGTCGGTTATCTGACAGTCATCATGCCAGATGTGTGTTTCGGTGATGGCGTCGTATAGGGCGCGTTGGAGTTTGTCGATGTCTGGTTTGACTGTGGGGTGTTTGCGTTTGTGGGGGGGGATGGTTTTGGGGCGTGGCAGGTAGAATGTGGTTTCTATTATGATGTATGAGTTGGGTGGGATGGTTGGGTGTTTGTGGCTGAGGATGGTGTCGCGCACGTGGTCGCGCCACGGGCGTTCCTTCTTGTCCATCGGTATGAGGCGGGTGACGGGTTTGCCTGTGGTTCGGCTCCTGCCGGTGATTGGCCGGTAGGAGCCTTTACTGGCGGGGATGCCGGGAATGAACAGGCTGAACGAGAATGGTTCGCCGGTCATTGGTTGAACTCCGCCAAGTCGAACGTTGGTTGTGTTTCCGCTTTGAGTTTGAGCGTGCGTAGGATGTCGGCGCGGTTGCTTTGATGATTGTATGCTAGTTGGTCTTGGCCGACGTATTTGAAGCGTTGCCCGCAATTGTGGCAGAACAGCGGGTCTGGGTTGTTCTTGTAGATTTCGAGGATTCGTCGGTAATATTCGGCGTCGTTTTCGGGTTGTCCGTTGATGCAGCGTTGTGTGGTGTCCGGCCAGATCAACGCTCCGCATCGAGGACAGTAGGAGACGGGCGGGATACCGTCCACGGGTTTCGGGCTTGCGGTGATGAACTTCATGGGCGTCCAGAAGTCTCCGGTTTTGCTGAGCATGTCCCGGTAGGTTTTGACGAAGCCTATGAGGTCGAACGATTCGGCTGTAAGGCAGCATTCGAGAATGTTGAATTCGTCCATACTGTTGACGAACGCATGGCACTCCAGCAGGTAGAGTAGTGATACCGGGATACTGTTGAGTTCGTTCGCGTCCTCGTAGTCATAGAGGGTTATGGTGGTGTCTTCGCGTTCGTCTTCTGGGCAGTTCTGCCACACTTTGATGTATGCGCGTTTCGTGAATTTCATGATTGCTCCTTTCCTGAAAATACGCCGGTTTGGTAGGCGTCACAGATCATCCGGACGAGTTCGTCTGCCTCTAGTTGGATAAATAGGTACGCGCTCGTATCGATTTCACGGCCAGCATCCTGTTTGGGATTCTCGGTTTGTTCCGATTCGGTGATCTTCGATGAGGCCAATAATTCTAGAGCTTTATAGGAGACTTTGGCAGCTGATTCGATGGTGTAATTATCATCTTGCTTGCTAATGTCCAGAGCTCTTATGGCCGAGTGGATTGCGTGACGCAGTTGTTGGTCCGTTACGAGATAGCGGGTCATGGTAATTCCTTTCAATCGGTGGTGACTTGGGTCAGTCCGCACATTTCTCCCTTGGTGGCAGACTGTGCACAGCCAGCCTGTATCCGCAGTACGGGCAGGTCACGTAATATGTGCCCACCGTCTCGCCGCAGTGGGTGCACTCTACATATCGGGTTGCTCTGCTCATTTCGTGTCCTCGCTTGTGAGAATCGCTAGTATGGTGTCCTCGCAGTCCGGTTTTGGCAGTGGTTGCGGTGTGCTCATATCCTCGTAGTACTTGTTTAGAGCGTGCACGCTTGTTTGCGTGTCTGGGTTGTCGGAATCGTAAAATACGGGCAGCCAGTCATAATGTGAGTTTTGCACGTATCGCAAGTGCAATGGACAGAAGAATCGCGGCTCATTGTCATTTGTGAACAGGCACAACCAGTCTCCTTCGTTGGTAATGTCCATGATTACGTTTTCCTCGCTCGGTGCCCAGAAGTTGTACTGCATGCGACAGCCCGGGTAGTCACATTTTGCCAAGTAAGTTGTTCTCACTCTCATGCTCATTTCGTGTCCTCGCTTTGATTCGGTACTTCCGTGGGCATGTTGCCGGTGTAGCCGAGCATGGAACGGCAGTGGTCGGCTGTCTTTTCGTATGCGTTGACTTGGCCCTTCACGACACCGTATGCGGCCATGTCATGCTTCGTCAGAAGAGCGCTCGCCAATCTCAGTCCATCCGCTTCCATCTGTTCGCACCAGTCGATGATCTCGTTGAGTGTCTTGTCTTTCTCGGTGACGTTCACTGCCATTTAGAACACGTCCCATTCGTTGTCGGTCTGGGTGAACGAGCTGGTCGGGCCGAACGTGTCGGTTCCCGGCCACTGGTTGCCGGACTGCTGAGTTTGCTGAGGCTGCTGGTTCTTGGCTTTGAGCATGGCGAGGCTGATGGTCGCGTGTTCGATGATGAAGTCGGTGCGCGGCTGCCCTTGGTTGTCGGTGTCGGTCTTCCATTTGAGGACGCCTTCGACGCGGACAGAGGTGCCCTTGCGTAGCATGCGTTCGTAGGTTTCCGCAAGTCTCAGGTCATATTCGAAGATGGTTGCCCACATGGTGTCGTGGTCTACCCATTGTTTTGTGGTCTTGTCCATGTGTCCGCCTGTGGCGGCGACTCGGATAAGCGTGTAGGGGGTGCCGTTGCGGGTCTGTTTGCGTTCGGGGTCTGCCGCCAAGCGTGCGAGCGGCAGTGTGATTCTTGGGTCATTCATCGTCGATCGTTGCTCCTATGGGTAGTGGTGTGATGTCGGGGTTGAAGTAGTAGCGGTTGCCTACCTTGATGTATGGCAGTCGTTTCTCACGGCAGTATCTGCGGACGGTCTGGATGTTGAGGTGCCAGCGTTCCGCGTACTGCTCCGTCGTTGCGGTGTAGTCTTTAGCGTACATGATTTAAATATACATCAGATTATTCTTGATTGCAAGTAGCATGTGCTAGCTATATAATATATATATGCGCACTGGAACCGTGCGCACCAAGGTCAAATAAGATAGTAATAGGAATAAAGTAAGCGCCTCCCCCGTGGAACCGGAAGAGAGGCGCTAACAGAAAGGTGGAAACGTGTCCGATACGAGTATAGCACAGAACTCGGGTTTTTCGATGCTACCGAATTGGGCGGTGGATGATGACCGGTTGGGCGGCTACGACCTGCTGGTGTATATGGCGCTGATACGTCACGCCGACAACACCGGCGTCTGCTGGCCCAGCTTGGAGCGGCTGGCGAAGATCGCGCGTTGCTCACAGCCCACGGTATCCAAGAGCCTCAACGTGCTGGAACAATTGGGGTACATTCGACGGGTCAAGTCCGATGGCAGGGCCAACCGGTATCACGTCTCGCTGTGGAAGCCCACCCCAAAACAGGGTTATGACCCTGAACCGACCCCAAAACCTGCTTTTGACCCCCCAAAACCTGCTTTTGACCCACCCCAAAACGAGGTTTTGACTAACAATACCCAAGAGAACAAAACCCAAGAACAATACTCGCGCGACAAAGAAAAAATCACAGTCACCTGCCATTCGGTGGATACCCTCAAGGCTCTTATGGCGTTGTGGCCAAAGAAGTGCAGGGTCTCTAACGAATTCCTCATGTATTTCAATACGGCTTACGACGAGGTTGGTGCCAACACGCTCATGAGAGCGGCGAAGCGCTTCGTGAAATCCTGCGAGGGTACGCCATTGCAGTACGTGCGGACTCTGCCCATGTGGCTGGCCAACCCGGTTAACTGGAGGGTTCAGAAGCGGGAGGAGCGGAGCGAAGCGAAGCTGTCGGATTGGATGGCCCATAGGCTTCCCGATTCCATGGCCGCCGATGTGGCGACGTTTCTGCGTGCGAGGCGTGCGTATTGGGGTGCTACTGGAGGTGTGGAGGCTTTGGAAATGGAATTCTTCCCAGACGAAGTTAAGAATGTGGGCAATTTGCAACAAGAACCAACAGTGTGATATAATATCTATATCACACATTGCATGGAAGGATGCATATGAAGATCTACACAAACCGATACCACGACTTCACCCCGTCACAAGGCATACCGGTACGCATAACGTACGGTTCGCCCAGATGGCGGCTACCATACACAATCGCAGCATCGGCGAAAACAGTGACGCCGGGCCGATGGTTCATGGAAGGAACCGACGAAGAATTCACCGAACGGTATCGTGCCATGCTGGACTCACACGGGGTCGCCCGCATCAGAACGGAACTTGAAACGATATCGCAACTCAACGGCGGTAAAGACATCGTGCTTCTATGCTTCGATGACGTAAGAAAAGGCTTGTGCCACCGAACGATTTTCGCCCAATGGTGGCAGGAAAAGACCGGTGAAGAAGTCAAGGAATTACAAAAAGGTTTGGAGGCCGATCAAAATGTGCTATTCTAATGACCGTTGCTATTCCGCCCCTAGCTCACCGGATAGAGCGCCCAATCTCGAATTGGGAGGCACCAAGTTCGACTCTTGGTGGGCGGTCTGATGGCAGGTTTCAACTCACCGTCCATATTGTTCCTCAACACTTGGGATAAGCCCGAACGTGATTGGAACGGGAATCTGTTTAGGCAGGCACCCGCGTCAGGGTATACGCGATACGTCGAACTGTACGCCGGAGCCTTCGCGAACTGCATGGTCGCCGTGGAGAACGGCTGGAAACCGGAGCAAATCGAGGCGTGCGACGTGTGGGCGTACACCGCAGCGCTCGGATATGCATATAGCGGTAAGCCTCTCACCGAAATGCGGGCAACCGTTGACGGTTCACCAGTCTCGCTCTCAGGAAACGCAGCGGATGACGCGGCTACCGTAATCATGGCGCAATATCGTATGCGTCTCAGCAAGCACGATGATGTCGATTACTACCGTGAACTTCTGGCTGATCTTGACATCAACGATTCGGAACACGTCGGCCAGCTACGGGAGCGAATCGCAGCGAATATGGTCAGACTTGGTGGGCTGAGATACGAGGCCACCGACCCGATGAAGTATGCGGAACGCATTATGGATGACCCGCACACCATCGTGCTCGCCAATCCTCCTACGTATCCGGGAGCTTATGAAAAGTTCTTCGAGACCGGGGGGAGGTTCCAATGGGCGGAACCTGAATACAACGTGTTCAATGCGCCCGTCGATATTCCCAAGCTCTGTAAGCTGTTCGATGGGCGTAAGGCGTTGCTGATCTGCCAGCAGCAGCAAACGCCCGGAAACGCCGCAACTGATAGCCCGGTCTACGCTAGGCGTCTGGGTTTGGACAGTGTGATTTACATGAATTCCAACCGTCCGAACGAGGTCAAACGTCTTGTCGGCGGGAACATGGTGACTGTGGCGTCGTCGAAATCGGCGGAGATACCGATACCGATATTGCCCAGAGATCATCAGATTACCGAACGTTCCGAAATCAAGGTCGTACCGTTACGCGATAGCGCGGCCCAAGACTCGTATCTGCAAGTGATGCGTCATAGGATATCGGGAAACGTGAGCCCGATGTGTGTTCTCGTACTAATCGACGGTTACGTTGCCGGGATCATCGGATATGGTTTGCCGAATCCCATGTACACGATTCGCTACGCGGTATTGCGTCAAGCATTCGGGGTATCCCACGAACGGTATCGGCTTACGAAGCTGGTCACGATGATAGCGTTACGTCGTTCCACGTTCCAGCTCTGCGCTACGCCCAAGACACAGATACTCGTCGATGCGTGCGATGGGCTGGCAACCGTTGAGTACACGCGCTACCCCGAAGCGAAGGGACTTCGCGGACTGATGAAACTGGACAGACGCGACCGTAAAAACGGACAGTACCAATTGCAGTATAAGAGCGATTGGCACGACGAAATCGGCTTAAGGAACATTCTCGGACAGTTCCTAGCCAAAGAGAACAGGAGGGAATAATGGCCGATATCGACACGTCGCAAGAAATGACCATAGCCGACGGTTTGGTAATCAAGTGGGTTGATGTGGTCAATCTCAAGGAACAAGACCTGAACGCGCAGGTCATGGAACCACGTAAGTTCGACGCGCTGACCCAGAACATCAAGCTACGAGGGATGTTGGAGTCATTGCCGTACTGTTCGCAACCGAACGGAGAAGGGCCGATAAGTATTGTTTCCGGCCATCATCGTACAAGAGCCGCCGCCCGCGCCGGTATCCAACGTATCCCGGTTATCGTGGACACGAAGCCTATGACACGTTCCACCATAACGGCGAAGCAGATAGCCGCCAACGAACTCACCGGCCACGCCGACGAGAAACTACTGGCGCAGCTGGTCACTCAGATGGACAACGTAGACGACTTGTTGCTCAGCGGACTCGATCAGGACAGCCTACCGCACGTCGAACCGCAGCAAATCAACCTGAACAGTTTGAATGTGAAGTACGAGTATAAGAACGTGGAGTTTTTGTTTCTGACCCGCGAATACGAAGAACTTGAACAGTTCGTGGATGATTGCAACTCGGATATGCTCGGGTTGGTGCCTATGGAATTGTACGACGAGTTCGTGCATCAGGTGACATCGTTCGCTTCACGTAACGGAATCAAGAATATGGCTGCTGCGGTATCCAAGATCATCGAGATAGCGAGGAAAGACGCCGAGGAAGAGTGATTACAGGCCGGGCGAGTCCCGGCCTTTTTGTTTGCATCATAAGACACAATGTGATATAATAAATATATCAAGCCAATAGGCTTGCATTATTCCCAAGGAGGACACAATGAACGAGGCATATATCCAGACTATTCGCGGCGGCATCCAGCGCGTCATCCACCTTGCCAAAGACCACTGGACTCAGGAGCCCAAACGGTGCGGCTTCGAATACCGCGCCTTCGGACAAGGCAAAGGAGGAACAGAAATGGGAAACGCTACGGAAATCACTCTCGATCAGGCCCGCGACATGATTCGCAGCATCGATAACCGTCTAATCCCCGAATGCCGCGACTTCGACACATACACCGAGACAGACGATATCTGGCGTATCGGAGATTACGGATACGTTGACGCCGACGTGTACGAGCAAGCATTCCGGGACTATGAGGAACGTAACGGGAAGACCGAGTGGGCGCGCACCATGTACGTGCTTGAAGGCAATCAGCCGACCCGCCTCGAAGCCTTCGTGAAAGCGTACAATCTCGGCGGGATGCCAATGCTGGACGGGCTTTTGGGTGCCCAGTTCGACAACGGGGACGCAGATAATGTGTATTTGACGAACGGCGAGGCATGGCCAATCTGACTTAATGCACGTCCTAGCGTCCTAGCGTCCTAATTGGCGTTATTCCGCCAATTCACAGCGTCCTAACCCGTCCTACTAGGGACGCTGGGACATGTCTATGCGTGTCGCTGATTGCTTAATCACACCACATGTGATATACTTTATATATCATCACACTATCAGAAAGGAACTTTGTAATGGCGGCCAACAACCTCAGTAACAAATTCATGAAAGTCCTCAACGAAGTCCCAAACTTCGTCACCGACGAAACCGCACAGGCAGGTAACCGGACTTACAAGTATCTCAACCTCGCCACGATACTCAAAACCATCAAACCGGTTTTCGAGAAGTACGGTCTGGCATTCAGCCAGCGCGTCACGTTCGACAACACGGGAGAAACGCGACAGGCCATCGGAACAGTGGAAACCATCATTTTCGATGATACAGACCAGATGGTGGTCTGCTCTTATCCGTTCTTCGTGACCGGCGACCCCCAGCAGGTCGGTAGCGCGATCACTTACGCCCGCCGCTATAGTCTCTACGCAGTGTTGGGCATCTTCCCCGACAAGGACGACGACGGCGCGTATGCCAAGCAGCGTTACGAGACCGCAGACCGTGCGATCAGCGCCGAACAGTACGCCGATCTGGTCAAGGCTATGGATGCGCACAATATCACATCTGCGGAGCGCGGAGACTTCATCAACGGCACTCTGAAACGTCGGGTCAGGGGATGGAATGGACTCACGCAAACCGACCTGAACAGTCTGATGAACGCCGTCAACCGAATGTAAGTGGCATTTCGCGTTGGCGCACTTTTGGGATTTTGCTTAAAACAACCGATTTATAAGCCCTCTTGTTCTAATAAGGGAGCTGGAATGGAGTATCTGAAATGTTTGACAACGAACTTGCCTTCGACAAGCTGCTTGACTCGCTCGGCGCGGAAACGCTGCTGGATAATCTCGTTCGGGCGTTGACGGCTGATGAGCAGCGTGAGAACTTCGATTATATTGCGCGTTGCTTTGACATTGACCTTTCCGACTGCGAAAGCGAGGCGTGAAAGGGGAACGTAAGTAGTCCCCCTCTTATATTCCGGGCTTTTGGGCGTGAGCCTATCAATCACGCCCATCAATCACCGTTGATTATCCACGTCCTACTAGAGCGCTGAGACCTGTCCCTGCGTGTCGCTGATTGACTAATCCCACAACATGTGATATATTATATATATCAAGCAAACGGCTTGAGCTTATATCCAAAGGAAGGACAAACCAAAATGATTAGGCTTATTGACAACAACAAGGCAGTTGAAATCTCTATCCGTGGGTGGGATGAGGAGAACTCGCAGTACGGGGCCCGACCAGTCGGCCGACTTCTTCGAGCTCGGCGGGCTGGAGACCGTCAGTGAACCGGAGCTCGCCTACATCGTGGATGACGTCGATTACTGCATCGGACAGGCCCTCGACATGGCGGCCGGGAGGGG
>UMIA01011869.1_pt1 | contig 31934 bp, 42 predicted proteins | sample 1965701 | NCBI WGS metagenome assembly UMIA01 (sample SAMEA4836113, study PRJEB28245) | human gut metagenome | biome: gut microbiome; material: fecal sample | place: Denmark | collected 2008 | reverse complement strand
GTTCCAGTCGGCGTACAGTGCGTACAGCGCTTCGAATTGCCCGCGCTGCGGGCGGGTCAGGTCGGGGAAGTATTTGTCGATCAGGGCAATCATAAGGTTTGTGGGCGTTGAAGTTTTTTTTAGGCAGGTCGGAGTGGTTCGTTCTGCGGCGTTCGCCGGTCGGAAACGTCAGGATTTTTCATCTGCGGCGATCAGGCGGCACATCTGCTCCCGGGCGCGGTGGATCTGGGTCTTGACGGTGCCCAGCGGGAGTTCGAGCTTCATGGCGATCTCTTCGTAGGAGTACTCTTCGAAGAAACGCATGACGATCAGTTGTCGGTAGCGCGGCGGCATGGCCTGGAGGTAGCGTTCGATCTGCGTGCGCTGCTGTTTGCGGATGATGTTCTCTTCGGGCGTGGGGTTGTTGGAGGGCGGTGCCGTGAATTTGTCGTCGATGGGCAGGTCCTCCTGGCGCCGCCGGATGAAATCGACGAAGGTGTTCCGGGCGATGGTGTAAACCCACTGTCCGAAGGTGTAGGCCGGGTTGTAGCGGTGGATGTTGATATAGACTTTGATGAAGGTTTCCTGCAGCAGGTCGTCGGCGTCCAGGGGGTTGTTGGTGCGCTGTATGAAAAGCCGGTGTATAGCCTCCTTGTAACGCTCGAAAAGGTATTCGAAGGCGATGTTGTCGCCCTGCAATACCAGCTCCACGAGCACCCGGTCGTCGGCTATGATATAGTCGGCTATCTCCATACCCGCTCGTCTTTGCGCAGCAGCAACAGCCCCAGCAGCAGGGCGAAAAACGGACTCAGCAGGTCGTACAGGAAGTAACGTCCGCAGATTTTCTCTTCACCCAGGCGGCGGCTGATGCGCCGCGCCTCGACGAGTACGATCGCAAAACGCGCGAGCAGCAGTACCCCTGCGGCGATCTTGAATTCCCAGGGCATCACCGCCAGGGCGACGATCGCCGCCAGCCAGAAGAGAATGCGGCTGCCCAGTTCCCACTGGATGAAGTTCTTGACCCACAAGGGATAAAAAGGAATGGCTCCCCCGAAGAAACGCTGGGTGCCGATCCACCACTTGAGCCCTCCCCAGCTCTTTTCACGCAGGGTGGCGCGGGGAGAGAGGACCACGCTGACATTGCCGGGGGCGATGATCCGCGACATGAACAAATCGTCTTCGCCGATATTCATATTGAGGTGGCTGAAGCCGTTGGCGCCGAAATAGAGCCGCTTGGTGAATCCGTAGTTCTGGCGCATGCCCCGGTAGGGTCTGCCGCATACGGCGCTTGAGATCCAGTCCACCGAGTGCATCATCCGCCAGGTGCGGATCAGGTAGCTCGCAAACCCTTTCCCGCGCTCCATGCCGCAGTAGCCGAGCACGATTTCGCCGCGCCGGAAGCCGTTCGCCATGAGCGAGAGCCAGCGGTCCGAGGAGGGGTACACGTCCGGTGTGGTGAAGAGAAGGTGCTCGTAATGGGCCGATTTGATCCCGACGTTGAGCGCCATTTTGGGCGAGATCGGGAAGCGGGGATTCAGTTCGATCTTGGTGGCCGTAATCTGTGGGAACGACTGTTTGATGCGGACCAGGTCGTCGTAGAAGTCGGTGTCCCGGCCTACATAGACGATCACCACTTCGAAGTCGGGGTACTCCTGGGCGACGATGAGCGGCAGGATCTCCTCCACGAAGGCGTAATCTTCCGAGAAGAGGGGAATCACCACCGATACCGGAGGGGTTTCGGAGAGGATCTCCGGACGCCGGGTGTCCTTGTATTTGGGTATGCGCCCGTAAACGAACAGGTAGTAATATAACTGGATCCCGAACATGACCAGAAGGACGCCCGCGAGGGCCGTGCCTTCCCAGCCGTAATGAGTGATGATGCGATTGAAAAATTCCATGGCGTATGCGTTATGGCGCGTCCGGGACGGTGAAGGTCGGACGCGGAGCCGAATTCGTTCGAATCGTGCCGAAATGCGGCCGGTCGATACGGAAAACGGATTCCACGCAAAGATAAGGATTTTATCCGAATCGGTGTCCTGCCGCCGGAAAATTCGCGGCGGTGGCCCGAAGCGAACCACGCCGTCCCCGAGGTGCGGGAGAGGACGGTTTGCAGAGGCGGAAGCATGCCTTTGCGGGTCGGGTCGGATGAGGTTACGCCGTTACCGAAACGGCTGTTTCCCGTACGGCGGCTTCGGCTTGCGGTGTCGGCTGCAACTCTTCGGGTCCGCGATGCCGGTTGCGGTAGGTCGCGGGTGTCATGCCGTATTGTTTGCGGAAGAGTTTGATGAAGTGCGAGGTGTTGGGAAAGGCGCATGCGGTGCCGATTTCGGCGATCGCCTTGTCGGTCGAGATCAGGAGCAGCCGGGCATGGATCAGACGTTGCCGGATGAGCCATTGGTGGGGCGAGGTTCCGTAGATGCGGAAAAATTCCTTTTTGAAGGAAGTCAGGGAGCGGTTGCAGCGTTTTGCGATCTCTTCGACCGAAATATCGGAAAAGATACTGGCATAGACGGTTTGCTGGAGGTTGTCCCGGGCCGCATCGACGTTGCCTAAAAGTTTGCTCTTGATGCAGCAGTCGCCGTGCGAAACGATCAGGTAGATCAACTCGGTGATTTTGATATTTTCGGCAGGAGGATCGTGCAGGAAGGAGTCTTCCGTAAGATAATCGTTGGTGTGGTTGAAAAAGCGCCGGATCGAACTCCACGCCGGCATTGCGGCGTGGTTCAGGGTGCGGCACTTTTCGCACAAGTGGTTGTTGGTGATATTCAGTTTGTATGTGATGTTGAGATGCAGCAGGATCCGTTGCAGCTCTTCCGGGGTGAAGCGGACGAGAATTTGTTCGTAAGGGTGCCCCTCTTCGGGAATGTTCTTGGTGTAGTGGCAGCCCATTCCGAGGAAGAAGAGGTCGCCCTGGGAGAATTTGTAGCATTTGTCGTCGTAATAGACGTACTTTTCTCCATGGAGGATATATCCGATCACGCAGCGGGTGAACTTATGGGTTTCGATGCCGTTGTTGGAGGCCACCACATACTTTTCGATCGACGGATTGGCGGTTTGGGAGTCGTAGGGTTCATTCATAATCGGAAGGTTTTAAGGCTCGATAAAAGGAGTCGTTTCCGCTCCATTTATGGAAGATTATGAATCAAATGTACAATCTGAAGTTGTATTTTCCGAGACAGGATGTAAGGTAACGATTGTATGTATTTGATATTGTGAGATTTGCCTAATTTGGTGCTGTTAGATAGCAACGGAATAGCAACGCTTTTGCGGAAATCTGTAACAATCGTATAGCAAAAACGGCCTCCGATCGATTTGTTTTTCCGTTCCAAATATAGCTCAATTTTTCGTTGGTTGTTACTTCTCCTGTGATGTCTCCCATGTCGTGGATAGCTTCTCCGATGTCCTGTGTTATGAAGTCTCCCAAAGTTGACATGTAGATAAAACAAACCCCCAGCAGTAGCAAGACCTGCCGGGGGCATTCAACGCAACCGATATACGAATATACCAGTCTGTGCAAAGATATGAATTTATTTTTTCAATTTGGACTTCAATATCATTTCTCTGTTGTCCTCGTTACGGATAAATACGTCACATGTAGTGATGTGGAACGTATGCCTGACCATGGCACCAAAGGAGTTTTTTCCGCCAACCTCCAACGTCCATTTAACTTCCCCGACCTTACTGTCCTCGTTTACTTCGTATTCTTCGCTGTAAACCTTGATTGAGGACGGGTCTTTGAACGTATCTTCAAAGTAGAGCATATAGAGGTCTCTGCCGTTCCTTACGGAGGACGGCTCGCAACTACATAGCAGAACTGACAACAATATGAATGACAGTATCTTTTTCATAGCGTTATCGTTTCGTGTAAATAATGTCGTTGTTCTCTGCAGATCCGTATGCACGGAGCTTTATTGTGGAGTTGTCTACGATAGTAAGGATGCGCTTGTCCTCCTTGTCCGTCACTTCGCCGCTGGCCGTGTTGTACTCATAGAATGAAACGGTCTGTACCTGTCCGTCATATACCGGGGTCGAGATAACGAGATAGCATACGGAATGTGTCTCAACTCCCGTATATACTTCGTCTATTATTGCATCTCCACAGGCTTTGAATGTCCCGAACAGGCTTACTATTTCCTTTGGCTCTGAATAGGGCGTGAAAGTGATTTCTTCGGTACGGTACACAGTCGCACCGTTGTTGATTGAATACTCTCCGTAGAAAGTCCCTTGTATGGCTTCCAGTACGGATTTCTCATGCTCGCTGAACCCGTTAATTTCCCCGTCGTCTTTGGAGCATGAGCCAAGCATCAGGATGACGGCAAGGATTGGTAGAACTTTTCGCATTATTCCTAATTTTAAGTTTCAAATTCCTGTCCGTATCGCCTTGCCGTTGTTCACGGACGCGCATAAAAAACGTGGGCATCCCTCGTTGGTAAAGAGGCATCGCCAAACGCCCGTAGCCCACAAGGAAAATGCCCACGCATATGACGTGGGCATCTACCATTGCTTCTAAGGCTACGTGAAATTTTGGCGATTTTCTTTACCTCAAAACAATAGCAAACGCTATACTTTTTCAATATGTCGCCTCAAAGGTACGCAATTTTTTCATATCGCGGCAACAATTTGCAGGATAATCATATAAATCGCCTGATGAGAGCCAAAAAAGGCTTCCGGAACACATAGACCACAAGCACTACGAGCACGACCCAAAAACCTCTCATCTGCGTCTTCTGCCATTTGGTCAGCTCACGTTCTACCGGGACAATCTTCTCCACCTCAATATTACGGTAAATGATGCTGTCCTTACGCTCTTTCGGAACTTCAACGGGAATTTCCTTATCCTGCGGCTTTGTCCTCAAATCGTGATAGAGCGTGCCGTCAGAGTTAATCCGGGCATCGGATTCCGCAAAGTCATTTTCAAGGTGTGACGTGCTGTCACGGGTTGTCCGTTCCGCCGTCTGTGCCGGAATTTCAACCGTCACGGTGTCGTGTATGTATTCAACCGTTTTAACGACCTTTACACGCACGCTGTCGCTTTGGACAGTAGTCAGCTTCCGGCTTGTGCCGCAAGCCGTGAGAAGCAAAATTAAGGTGCAAATAAGGGCTGTTTTCATTGTTCCGAGAATGTTAGTGAGTTGATACGGTTTTTCCACCCTTTCAGGAAACGTGCCTGTAACGGGTCTCGTTTTACGATGTTCTCCACGAACTCGATGCGCCTGCTGTGGATTTTGGCGAACAGGCTGCGCTGTCCGGCTATGTTGATTGCCGTAAGGGTGTCGTTTCCGACAATGCCGTCCACGGCCACACCGAGAATTTTCTGCACCTGCTTGATTGAGGTTACTGTTCCCGAAGCCCAAGCCCAATCAACAACGATATCGGCTATCGATTGGTTCTCGATGTCGTCAGCTTTCCACTTGTCCCAGTATCCGCTCTTGAAAATGTGCAGCCATTGTTCATCCGTGATGTGCTTCAACTGCTCCACCGTGGCATCCTTTCCGTAGAAGTTCCTGAACGTACCGATAGTGATACCCTTATTGGTTGCGCCACCCCTGTCCAGCGGATCATCAACGAAGCCGCCCTCCCATTTAAGGATAAACGGCTTTAACAGTTCTGCCTTTGCCATAAGTAGACGAAGTTAGAAGAACCATCCGACTTGAGAGCCTACCAATGCGCCTAATGCTCCGGCTGCAAGGTCGAGCCAGTCCCATTTGCTGTTTGGGTTGTAGTGGTCACCCACTTCCTTACCTACTGCAAGGCATACAGAAGCTACAAAAGCCGATAAAACGGAGATGTAGGAGTTCGTAACAATGCCGAAGAAAACGGCTACCAAGATTGCCGCTATCATGCAGCAAACAAAGTGTTTGATTTTGTCTTTTCCCATTGCTGTATTGTTTTTGGTTGAACGTTATCTGTATTCCGGAAGAATGTACTGTATATTCATAGCGGCCTCATGCAATACTGAATGTGTCTCATCCTCGTGCGTTTCCATTGGGTGCGTGAACTCAACGAATATGCTGCCTTCCCAGTCGTGCTTGTTGTCGCTCAACCGCTTTATTGCTACCGACACGCAACCGCATGAGGACAGGAGAGCCTTTGCGTATTTGTCCGACACCTGCTCGTCTATGTTCGTGATGTACATAAACAGGTTTTTGCTCAGGTCTGAACTGAATTTCGCCACTTCCGACATCTTGAGGTCGTGTATCCGTTCTTTCATACCCTCCACACCCTTGCGCTTCACTTCGTAATATACAGACAGCAGGCACTCGTTTCCGAGAGGGTGCGGCTGCACGATATATACCCTGTCCGCCTTTAGCTGGTACAGGATGTTCCACAACTCGCCGAATACGGTCGCCGAACCGTCATTCCTGCGCTTGTTCTTCACTTCCTCATCCTGCTTGAACCGTTCTATCTTCAAGTCCGTGAGCTTGTCCTTTGTCTTTTGATTATACTTGAACCAAAGACCGAGAACGCCTGTAATGATAGTGCCTATTGCACTGATAATGACTGCTACATATTCCATTTTATTCGTCTATTTGGTTTATGCGTTCAAAGATACTATTAAAGTGCTTAACAAGCACGCAATTTGAGCAAAAAATCAGCTGTTGATTTCCATCCAATCATTCATATTTAACATCATAAACATAAACGAACCGTCATTTACTGATGCATCATCGCTGACTTCCACTGTAAAATATGATGTCGCCGTTTCAAGCAATGTCGCTTTCATCACTCCACCTCCATATCCTGTCATCATAACGATATAACTGCCTGATATCAATTTCCAGCTTGACGGGAAATATACCCTATATTTACCTGTACTTAGACGGCTTACGGATAATGTGCTTAAATTATCATACGTTTTGTAGCTGATAGATGCTCCAGAACTTGTACCCGTAACAATTCCCATTGCAAGAGAATTGAGCTTACGCCCGTATTTTGCATCCGTCATTAGGTTTATCCTGTTGAGTACGATCCAGCCATAGAACTGCGAAGATGTGCCGTAACCGATAAGCTCTACGCATTCCCGTGATAGCTTCAGGTATTCTTTTGACCTACCGTTTTCATAGAAATACTTTCCTGCCGGTGCCGTGTACTCAATCGTCCCCTGCGAGTATTGGCTTCCCCAGCGGTAATTCGTGATGCACATCCTACGTCCGCTCTGCTTCACGTCCCATTCCAAATTTCCAACCGTAATCCAGCCTCCGCCTGCTGAAATGGTCGCTACGTTATCGTGCGTGGACTGCTTGCCTCCAACCACGATTGAGTCTGTCTCCTGCACGAAAGGATTGCGTAAAGAACCTTGCAACAGGACATCCGTAAATGTTCCTCCCTCAAAAACGGCGTTCCTGCCCTTGACTGTGCCGTCATCTGTCGTCTGGAAGTTTCCGTTCTTTGAATAGATGTTCTTGACAAGCAGATTTTCGGTATCAATCAAAGAGTTTTTCAGATAGCCTCCCTCAATGATTGTCTCTTTCATCACGGCGTCCTGTTTCAACTGATTGAAATCTCCGTTGATGAAGTTGTTAAGGCTGCTGTCGTCCGTGTATTTTGAAGCCTTTACCCAATCAGATGCGTAATAACTCCCCGAAGCTCTTGCGGTTTTACACCGCATTATGTCTCCTGATGTTCCCTGTACCCATAAGTCCCCGATGTCATAGGGTGGGTAAGGGGTCGATACAAAAACACGCCTCTTGCTGTCTGCTGTGTCCTGTGCCTTTCCGGCTTTGGCAAGTGCCTCTACTGTGGCCGTGTCCGTTATCTCGACCCAAGAATACGAGCTGCCCGATTTAGTCCACCGCCAGGAACGTCCTGTTTTCAGGTTTGTAAACGTATCATTCAGATGCTTGTTTTTCTCCTCTGTAGTGGTCCATTGAGATGCAGGAACATTCGATGTCGTAGGGTTGTACTCATAGAAGAAGCTCTCTATTGCCCCATCTATCTGTGATTGCAGACCGCCTACGGCTTCCACGAACTCCTGCGCCTGCGTGTCGATACGCTCGTTCAGCTCATCTTCCAAATCGCTGACGTTCTTATCCGTCCCGTTCGTGCTCCTGAACCTTATGTTTCCTCCGATTATGGAGTTTGCCAAGTCGAAATACGTCTTTCCGTCAGCAGAAACAATCTTGTCTGTTGTGATACGTCCGGGCAGAACTTCGGTAAAGCCGTACAGCGTGGCAAAGGAACGTTCCCCGTCATACTCGCTGTTGAGCACACCAACAAGCAGATGGTAATATCCCGATACGTCATTCATGCCTATTGCGGTCGGAGAAAGCACAAATTCTCCCGTACCCGTGCCTGTCGGCACTTTGGCATAGAAGTAATACTTCTGTGATATTTGGTCGAGTACGGGGCTTGTATAGCCGCTCATAGTCCAATGCTTGTACGTGTTCTTATCACGGCTTGAGGTTATGGTGTCGATGCCGAGCGTCATGTGCTGCAATACGGTTGCAGGGGCTATGAGCTGCTTCGTTTCCTGATTGTACGTGATGTGGTACTGTATCGGGTTAAGTCTGCTGTCCACGAAGCGGAACTGCAAACTCTCGTCCCCGACAAGCATGGCCATAGTCTGTACCGCAATCGGATTGATGCTGTTCGTGAAGTTCTCAAGCAACGCCTGTTCGAGCATGTCTATCGTTTCCAAAGAGTCCCTGAACCTGCGTTTCGTGAACTGAATGATTTTCTTTTGGTTCTCATCCACAATAACGTTACCGTTCTCCAACTCGTTCAGAGTGGAGTTAAGGCTCTTTCCCGATACGCTGTTTGACAACTCCACCGTAGGAGCATACGGAGAAGTGAGATAGTCCTTTATGCCCGTTATCCTGATTTTCACACCGTCAGGCGCAAACTGATTGTCCGTAAACAGAACGTAACCGCCCACAACGAGCTTGCCTCCGACCTTTAGCCAGTTACGTTTTGCCCACATGCCCTGCAACTCTCCGCTGAACGTGAATTTGGTGTCCTCGTTCTCGTACAGATACCGGGCGGCTTCACGGAACATATCCCACGATGCGCCCGTCTTTGTTGCGTTGTCACAGATGTAGGCATCAGGAAGCATACATCCGAATATGGCGTAAGTGTCGCCCTCGTGAGGTATATACACGCCTCCGGGCATGGTCAGCCCGTCTATCTCTTGCGGGACAATCTCAAACCGTCTTTCGGCGTGGTTGTACTTCAACTCGAAAGCCTTGTCATCTCCGGCCAGCATACCGCTCTGAAAGATGATGGTCATGTTTTCGCCCTCGATGAGATAGTCATTGTAGTTCAGGTTTTCGGGTATGGTGTTGTCTATGATGTCATAGAAGTTGTTGGCTTCATCTATGACCTCCACTTTCGTAACCTTGCCGACACGGGACGGATATATCTCCGAACAGTCCAGACTGTCCTCATTGTTGTAGAGTACAGCCTTGTCCTGCCTCCTGATTGAATAACCGTCAGCATCTGAAATGTAGGTGCGACCCTCGTATTCCAAGGTCTGCGATTTCGGAAGAAGAAGCTCTGCAGAACCGTACTTTGAGCGGTCTATGTTCTGCGAGCCTCCCTGAACAAAGAGGATTTCAACGGGACGGCTTCCCGTCTCAGTAGTGCGCCCCACACCCGGAACAAAGCCGTTACCCTTGCCGTAAGACAAAGGTAACGGGTCGTCCTTGAAATATTCGACTTTCTTCAGGTGTATGGTCTTGCCGACTATCTCCCATTCGGAGTTGAACGTATCCGCAACGCTTTGCAGCGCATCGCTCACAAACGAATGGTCGAATGCGATAGTCTTCTCGGTTGATACGATACAATCCCCAACGGCCCAACCGCTGTCACGCTGGTTGAGATTGTCCACGATTACCTGAATGTACTCCTTGGGAGTGGCGCACATGGAGAATTTGAGCCGCTTGTCCACCGTGTTGCGGAGCTTGTAGCGGTTCAGCTGGTACTGTGCGCTCTCCATTATCAGGGTGTATTCAATATCCCGTGTCCCGTTCTTTTTGATGTTCGCAGGGGCGGCAAGGGTGTACCTTATCGCCATATACTCGCACCATGCGCCTACGGGTATCTCAACGTATTCAGGAAGAGAGAATTTCAGCGTAAGGTTATGGTCGCCCATGAGCGAGCGGTAACGGTAGCTGTCATCGCTTTCCTGTACGTCCAGCGTTGTGTCGTTGAAGTGTATCGTTATCATTATCTGCTTTCGCTGTAAAGTTCTACATAGATGCCTACCAAGTCGGCGAGAGGCTGGTAAACGGGAATTTCAGTATTACGGGTACACAGGTAGGTAATGCCGTCCTGGATGTAATACTTGCCCTGCTCCAGCTCCATATTGTTGTTGTACGGTATCGGGTCGTCAGCAGTACCGGATGCGGTCTCTACGATTTCCGTGTACAGGCTTTCAGTACCTGTTCCCGGTCGCCATTGTTCCTGTACGGTGTGCTGCTGGAGGACTTTCCACAGCCTGCCGTCACATTGCATCTTGTCGCCCTGCTTGACCTCCTTTCCGATGAGCGTTTCCCATTCGGGATATACGCTCTTTACTGACAGGGCATCGTTGTCGGTAAGGCTCATCGTGTTCACGGTAAGCATGAGCAGCTTTGCGATGTCTGCCATTCGTGGAGCGGATGCGGTTTTGGGTGTTCCCGGATCAATCTCCAAATCCTCCTTTACCATGCTCTTGACTGACGAGACGAAAGCAAGGTATTCCTCGTATTCGGATACCACTCCAGCATCGGACAGTACGCCCTGCTGGTAGGCGTTGAATTGGTTGATGAGAGCCAGTTCCGCTTCTGCCGAATAGTCGGAGCGTATGACCGCTTCAACACACTTGCCGTATTCGGGCTTCCCGTGAATGGTGACCTCACGGCACGAATACTGAACTTTCTTTACCGATGATACAGGTTCTTCTTTTCCCTCCTGCATCATTTCATGCTGGACCTCTTCTTCCTGAATGTCCCAACGGTACAGGTAATTCCCGTTACCTACTGCCTCCAATTTAGGCGGCTTTGTGTCGTAATACGCACGTGTCATAAAATTCTGCTTTTAAGATTGTTTTTAGTAAATGTCTCGAATTGCTGTATTTCGCCCAACCGAACCAGCTGCACAGAGCCTGACGGTAGTCCTCCAGCTTTACGTTGGCTTTCCTGTTCCATTTCGCCGCCGCACGGCAGAAGTTCTGCTTAATGCTTTTCCTGATAAGCGTCTGGTTGTGGTAAAATACGAAGCCTATAAAGTCCAATCCCCGGCCGTGCCTGTCGGAACGGTTATCCCCGATAGGAAACACTTGCTCGTTCCCTTTCAGGTTCAACTTCAAGTCTTTCATGTATTCCCTTATGTCTGCAAGAAGCCTGTGAAGTTCCTCTTTGCTCGATGCAAGGAATACCATGTCGTCCGCATAGCGGAAGTAGTATTTCACTCTCTTTACCTCCTTTATCCAATGGTCGAAATATGCGAGATACAGGTTTGCGAGATACTGTGAAAGATAGTTGCCGATAGGCACTCCGGCTGCGCTGTCGATTATCTCGTCAAGAAGCCAAAGCGTGTCCTTGCACTTGATTTTCTTCCTGACGATTGACTTCAACACATCATGGTCGATTGACGGGTAGAACTTCCGAATGTCTATTTTCAGGCAGTACCGTGTGTTCTCACGGTCTTTCATAGCCTGCTTGACCTTGCGCATCGCTCCATGTATGCCACGCTTCTTGATGCAGCTGTACGTGTCGGTAGTGAATATGGATACCCATATCGGCTCCAGCACGTTCATTATGGCATGGTGCAGGATGCGGTCGGGATAATAAGGCAGTCGGAAAATCTCACGTTCCTTTGGCTCGAATATGGTAAACGTCTCATATTCCGAGTTCCTGAATGATTTGGTACGCAACATCTCATGCAAAGCAATGATGTTCGCTTCCCTGTTCCTGTCATGGAAACGCACACCGTATGTGTTCGCCTTACCACGTCTTGCCTTTTCGTCAGCGAGACGGAGGTTTTCCAGCGAGATGATTTTTTTGTATAAGTTGCCAAGTCTTTTCATACAGCTTTGCTTTTCTTATTCGGGGCGTTCGGTAGCCCATACAACGGGCGTTCCTACCAGCTCCTTTCTGACGTTATGTTTTTTGCCAAGAGGCAAGGCCGCTGCTCCCATATATTTTTTACCCATATTGAAAAGTATAGGTGAGAGCTGATGTTCGCATTCGTATTCGAGGGGGTGTTATTCGAGTTCGCATAGCTGAAGCCTGCATTCGCCCTGTTATTCGCATTACCGCTGAACAGCACACCACAAGAGCAGCCAACCTTTTTTCTCATTCTCTTATTCGAAATAGTACCTGTTCCCGTTACTCCGCAATGTTACCCTACGTGGGAACTTGCCCATTTCCTTAATCTTTTTCAGGACATACAGGATGTCCGCTGACCCCGTAAAGAACTTCTTTGCATCGGATTCCGGGCTGTCTTTGTCAGGCTTGATTTTGACCAAAGTCTGACCTTTTATCCCTTTCGCCTTGCTGAAACGTGTCGGAACTTCCTCGATGAAGTCCGTTACCCAAAACGTGGTGTTCACGATTTTGGACTGTGTCGTCTCTGGACAGTTGAAACTTCTGCTGTTCTCATCACGGGGGATTTTCAGGAAATCCAAAGAACCGTCATCTTCCAAATTGTTGTTCATGTTCATATCTTTTGCATTATTGAGTTAAACTTCCTATGCGCTTCGTGCCAACGTGTTACGCTGGGATAAAGCAAAGGCGAGAGCCGACGTTCGCATGCGTAGTCGAGGGGGCGTTAGGCGAGTGCGCACAGCCGAAGCCCGCATGCGCCCCGTTACGCGCATCACCGCCGAACAGCACACCACGCAAAGCCTCCGATGTAGGTATGTTGGTGTAATGGTAATCGCAGAAGTAGGTAGTAGAACCGCCTCCTACAACGTCAGGCATGATTTCTCCGCCCTCTCCGAAGATTACCGACTTCACATAACCCTCTGCACGGGCTTCATTACCCACATGGGACATGTTGTTATAGTTGCTGTCGTTGAAATATTCCGGATTGTCCGTGACAAATACCTTGCTTAAACCGTCCCCGGTCGGCTCATTCGGAGAGATGCGCACATTGATACCGTCAGTCCATTGCCACAGATGTCCGAAAGGATTTTCGATACCTCTGTAACGTGGCACTTTGACGGTAAGCCCTGCGCTGTCGTATTCCTCCGGCATTGAGAACTCCACTTCGCCCGTACCGTTACCCAACTCGTCGGTATATCCGCACGGAATGAATGGATAGTAGCCATTGAACGCACTCCATTTAGAACTGTTAAGATTGGTCACACCATCTCCGAGACCGCCCTGTGCGTATCCGCTGCTGTCTTTGGCTGAGTTGAACGCCTTTTGAGAGTTCAGGGTTGCGTATTCGATGATAAAGAGCCAAAACAGGTCTTTCTGAATGTCATACGTCATGCAGTTCCACTCCTTTGTTGCAGATTTGCGCTTGCGTGCATAGTTGCGGAAGTTGGTACGGGAGATTGACGTTGCAGGTCTTCCGAGCAGGGTACGATACGTGCCGTCCCATTCCGCATTGTTGTTGCCGCCCCTGTAATCCGCAGTCTCATTGACAACTGAGCATAGCGTGGTCGTTGAACGCTGTACGGTGGCTTCATAGGCGGAGACGTATTTCTTCCTTACCTGATTATAGCCGGGCAGGGGATATTCCGAAATCTTGACCCTGCGCTTGTTGCCCTCGGTCTCGAACTTGCGGTAGTACATTGGAAGTTCCACCATGACTTGACCACGTGAACCGTCACGGGTGTTGCCTCTCCAATCGGCAGGATTGAGGTATTCCGTAACAGTGCCATCATCCGCCAAAAGACAGCCTTTCATCCGGCTTTGGATAGGCAGGCTCTTGTGCAGCTCCATGTTCCCGATACGGGTGCATTCGGGAGACGATACGGTGACATCGTACTCGATGCCATAGGCGCAGTTCTCTTCAAGGTAGGGCATAAAGGTAGCGAGAGCAGCCTTTTTGCTTTCCCCGTCCGTGTCAAGCACCTCACACAATAGTTCAAAGGGGTTTGTACCCTCCACTTCCGGCAGATCCGCCAGACGTTTTCCGTTCTCGAAAGCCTCGATGATTGAACGCACCTTGCTTTCTTCTTCGCTTGTTAATGCCATAATTTTAACTGTTTAATAGTTTGAAAACTGATTTGCTTCCTGATTTTATCAATGATGCAGCTCTTTCGCCGCTCATCCTGAGACGTTCGCCCGTATGCACAGGCCTCTTGCGTGTCCGTTTCGTTCCTGTCATGATTTTGCAGACAGGCTTTCCGTTGCTGACCACGAACATTACCGAACCGGGCGTATTGAGCCGCATAGCGTCATACTTCCTGAACGATGCCCAAGAGCGCATACGTCTCACTACCGATATGAAGATTGAGACTATCATACCTGCTCCACCCAAGAACCGCTACCCCAATAGATGTCGCATTCTCCGAGTATCTCCATATCCGGCGCAATCTCCACTATCGCCATAGGCGACCAGTCGTTGTACGCTATGGGAGCATCGGAAAATCTCTCATCCTGATAGCATTTCACACTCAATACGGTATCCAGTGCTTCGGATGCCGTATCCTTTGGCCTGATGTAGACCGAAAACGGGGTGTCGTTAGGCAGCTTGAAGCCTTGCGACAGGCTTTCAATCTTGCCGTGGGACAGGATGCGTCCCCCGTTCATAAATTCGCTGATGTAACCTTTCTGTGCCATAACCGAATATATTTTAGTTCAACCTGAAATTGCCGTTCGATGTCAGACGTATCGAAGTCCGTGTTACAAGTCTTACGGTGGGTGCCGTGACCTTAATCTGAATAGTCCTGAAAAGAGCCATGTTGCAGGTGGGTATGACGTGTATCACACTTGTTCCTGCACCGAGAACGGTAATACGCCCGTCAGGGGTTACCGAAACCGCCTTGTCGTCTCCCAGGCAGAGCACGTTCTGATGCACCCTTTCAGGAAGCAGTACCGCATCTATCTTGGCCGTCTTGTTGCCTGTCGTAAGGTGAGCGGGATAGCTCAACTTCATAGAGGTAGGGAACAGTCCCAATGCTTCAAGGTTGGATGCAGTCTCTATGATTTCCCGGCAGTCCTCCGTTGCCTGATTGGCTTCTTCGGTAGCATTCTCGCAACCCTCTTTTGCTGTGTTCGCCGCATTTGCGGCTGCATTGGCGGTACTTGCAGCCGTATTCGCCGAGCCAGCCGCTGTATTGGCGGAGGAAGTCGCCGCATTCGCATTCTTTATTACAGTCTCTACGGAGGATTTCAACGAGTTTACCGTGTTGGCGATAAACTCCAGCGATACCTTTACGCTCCTGTTGAGCGCATCAACGCCTATGGTAAAAAGCCCCGTGAATGTCTCACAAAGCGGAAGTTCTGATATTTTCTTCTTCGTTGCCATATATCATCTCGTTAATCGTTTCTCAATAGGATATTGCTTTCTCCGTCCTCCGTGAGAACGAGCGCATCATCTTCGGTCGCCAGCAGCGCATGGTTGCCGACAGGTCGGTAATTGGTAAACGTGAGCACTACCGAGAACTCGCACCATACACGGCCGTTGCGCATGATGTCGAACTTCGATACCGTGTTCTTCTTGTAGAAGCAGTCGAACTCCTCCACCGTCTTGTCAAGGTACAGGCTTCTTTCCTCCGGCTTCAGCAACTCCGTAAAAAAGGCGTTCCAACGCTTCCAGAATACGGTAACATTCGCCGCGCGTATAAGCAGCTTCAACGTCACGTCCTTTGCTTCATAAAAGACGTTCTCCCCGTCATACGAAACGCCTGCTACCGACTTGATGTCGATTGTAAGGTTCTGCCGTACGTTCGGGGCTTTCAGTATGCTGTCGTCGCTCCCGTCAAGCACATACACCCCGAACCGGGAGAAGTCGATGCCGTCAAGCTCGTAGCCTGACTGATGCACGTCTTCCGCACCCGTGGCATACGGCGTGTCCTGATCCGGCTCGGGAAAGTCGTCCGCAAAACTCAAAGACAGCTTTCCGAGATGTATCCTTGACGACAGGGAGCCGTTGCTGACCAGCCGCAATTTATATGTCTTTCCAATCTCCGAGAAGTTGAACGTGTGGTATGACTTATCAGAAAGCAGCTCGAACAGGTCACTTGCGGACGTGATGTCGGTAATGCAGAACGATATGGCGAACGTCTTTGTGTCAAGTACAGGTGCGGACAGGTCGTATTCCTCCCCGTCATGCTCCGGCCATTCCGTGCTGTCTATGTTCTTGAATGGCGGCAGCTGAATGAGAGCCTTGTACCCGTACTGTTCGACAAATACGCCGTATTCATCGAAAGCGTCCGTTCCGTCTATGTAAAGCCTGCCTTTCATACTACATCAATATCCTTGCATGGTCCTGTCTGATGAATGTCACATCCGACTTGTCGTCTTTCTCTATACGCACTACCGAATAGCCTCCGGCCAATACGGAGGCACTTGCCCCGTGCATCAGATGAAGCCTGTTTCCGGTGTTCTCACGGTATTTCACGGTCGCAACGGTGTCGCCTATCAGGAAAGCCCTGCGAGCCTCTGTAAGCGTTATTTTACCGCTGTCTATGTACACTCCGAAATGTTCGGGGCGGTACTGCTTGAACTTCCTGAATGTCTCCAAGTCAGGAAAGCCGAATTTCGTCAGGAACTCGATGCCACGAGGGGAGAAGATGAGTTCCACAAGCCCCTCCAAATCCTCCGTTCCCTTGAACATGTTGCATTCCGCAAGCTTGCGTGCCATTTCACGGTCGCCCCTGCTCATGCAGCGTTCCTGTGCGGCCTGTTTCGCCGCTTTCCATTCTTCCTGTATATGTCTTACAAGCTCTTTCATCGCTGTATCTTTAATCCTTTGAGTTGTATGTCGTTTAGGGTGCTTGAAACTTTGGTTACCCTTTTGTCCAGATTGTCAAGTCTCGTGTTGGTCTCAGCCGTGTTGTTCTCAATCCCCATAAGACGCTCCAGCACAAGGTTTCCTATACGGTTAAGCTCTACTACTCCCGTCATTATCGAGTAGGTGTGCCCCTGTATGGTGGTAAGCCTTGCGTTATTCTCGTCCACGCTCTCCTGTGAGGCTGTCGCAATACCTTTTTGCGTACCCTCACGTGTCGTTTCCGCATCGCCAAGAATAATGTCTTTCAGCTCATCAGGAAGCCCCTCCATGCCCTCGGAGAATATGTTTACCAATCCGTACAATTCGTTGGCAAAAGCACCCATGCTATTGTTTATGGCATCAATGCCCCTGAACGTGCCGTCATCGCCGAACCACTTTGTCTTATACCTGTCGAACAGCTGTCCGATAGGCTTTTCGAGAAGTTCAGTAACGAGCATACGCTTTACAATATCCGAAACGATATCGTCCACGGTGTCTTTCCATGCCTTTGCGGCATCCTCTCCCTCACGGAACGCATCGAAGAAAGCGTTACCGAGCTGTTCGGCGATGTCAGCTGCAGATCCTCCGATGATGTCTTCCACCATCTCGTTTATGACTGCAACCATTTCCTGACCAACCTCCTGAATTTCACGCTTCCATTCTTCGATTTTGCCGCTGTCGCTGTCTTTCTTGCTGCTCTCCGCATTTATCTGCTGCTGGATTGCCAGCTGCTGTTCCGCAAGGTTTTCGAGCTGGGACCGGCTGCTTTCGTACTTCTCCGCTCCCAAAGCCTTATCGGCGGTATATGCGATATCCGCATAGGCATCCGCAATCTTCTCGATGGACTTCAGGTATATCTCATTCTGATAGACCGCCGGACCAATCAGACGGTAGAAACTGCTGTAATAGTAGGCGGTAGCATTGTGGAGTTTTAGCACTTCGGCCGTTGTCTCCCGAACCACATCTTGCAGCTTCTGTATGGAGTCGAAAGAGTTGTCCTGCATACGTACCACGTCCGCATTGTCAAGTTCCCATTGCAGTTGGTCTATACGGCCTTGCAGACGTTCTATTTCCTCCTGATACTCTTCGTCATTGTTGAACAGCCCGGCAATGGCGGTAGCTATCTGCAGGGCGGCGGATATGACCGCAAGTATCACGGATGCTTTCTCAACGGTGGAGATTGAGGCCGCTGCTGCGGTTGCGCTTGCCTGCATACCCGTACTTGCAGCACTTACGGTGCTCGACATGGCAGATGCCACGTTCTTTCCCACGTCTCCTATGGCCGAAATTACGGTAGAGGTCGCATCCAGCACTTCATCTATGAAGTCTATCGCCTTGCCGATACCTGCGCCTACTTCATCACTGAAAACATCCGCCAAGTTCTTCGCATGGCCTCCTACATTGTCGATAACGCCCTTTACATTGTTCAGCTGGTTGGCGAATGACTTGTATGATGTAGTGAGGTTGTTACGGGCTGTAAGCACTCCCTGCTCGGCATTCTTGCTCCGTGTCTCTGCGCTGGTAAGTCGGTTTGTGGCGTTCGTCACGTTCTCTACGGCCTGCGCATATTCTTCGGTGTCCTTTGATGTCTTGCCCTCCTGAATGAGCGCATCAAGTTCCTGCTGTGCCTGTATCGCAAGGTTATACTGTTCCTGTGCTGCGGTAAGTTCCAGCTGCGCATCCTTGTACTCATTCAGGGACGTGACCACCATGTCCTTTGCATCCCCGATGTCTTTCATGGCTTTTACAAGTCCCGTGAAAGGGTTTCGGTTGGCAATCTCGTCCTCTATGGACTTGATAGCTTCCTGCATGTCCCTAATCTCGGTAACGTCCATATTGCCCTTGTTGGCATCGAACATGGACTGAACCTGCCCCAGCGTATGCTGGAGCGATGAAAGGGACTGCTTGCTCAAATCCCCGAAAACGCTGTCCCAGTTAATGTTCTTCTTGAACTGCTCGATATCGAGCCTTGACAGTTCTTCGAGATACAGCCTGTTGGCTTCCGCCTGAAACTTTGCCGGAATGAGCGCAAGGCGGCTTTCCCAGTCCTCCTGAAGTTGCTCCCGTTTCTGATAGTAGTTGCCGTATGCTGAAAGCCAATAATCCTCCAATTCCTGCCCCTCTGCGGCGTTTATTTGTCCGGAAAGGTCATTGTATTGGCTCTGTGTGATATTGCCTCCTGTAAGGTCTTTGCTGAGCTGCTTGCGCTGTTCCTGATAGGTGCGCTTGATGGCGTTTACCTTTCGCTGTTCCTCCGAGACGAAAACATCCGCCAAATCCTCGTACAGCCCCTTTATGTATTCGGCGTTTTCTTCCTCCGCTTCCCGGGTCTCGTTTGTGGCATTGGCGTTAGCCGCATCCCTTTGTGTTTGGAATGCTGCACGGTCAGCCTCCGAAAGCGTCTGCCCGAGCTTTCCGAGTTTCTGCGAAAGTTCCGCTTCTTCCTGGTCTATGGCTGCGAGTGTCTGCTGTCTTCGGTTCTCGATTTCACGTAGACGCTTTGACAGTCCGTCCTGCAATGCGGAAACTTCCGCATCGGAAGCATCTGCAAGCAACTGCTTACGCTGCTTTGCGATGTCCTCAAGCAGTTTCTTACGTTCCTCTGCCTGTTTTTTCAGGTTGGCGTTCTCTTTGGTATCGCCGCCAAGGTCTTTGTACGCCTTTTCGGCAGCATCATACGCTTCCTTGGCTTTCTTGTATTGGTCGGAGGTGTATTTCGCCCTTTCGCTGTTTATCTTGTCAAGTTCCGATTTAGCCTTTTCCCACTCTTTGCGTGCGGCATCATAATCCTGCTGGAATGTGGTCTGTTCGTTCTTCTGTGCCTGTAAAGCCGACACTTTGGCATCCGCATCTTTCAGGCTTCCCTGCAAATTGCGGAAACGCATGTTAAGGAAGATATCCACGTTCCATATCCTGAAACTGTTTTCAGTCTTGCGCTGCTGTTCCTCGACTTCTTTTTTCACACGGTCGAACTCCTGCTTGATGCTGTCCCTTTCGTCTATGGCCAGTTCAAGTTTCGTGTCAAGAGGGAGTGCAGCATATTCAGCTTCCTTGCGGATACGCTCTATCTCATCAACGTCCTTTTGCAGACTATCAACGATAATCTGCACCTGTTCCTGCTTGTTTTCGAGAAGCCCCGTTCCGAACTCCTCACGCAACAGGTCTGCGTTCTCTTTTGACAGATTGCTCCAATTCTCTTCCGCAGTCTTGATGTCCTCCAGCAGAGACCTGTATTTGTTCAGTTCCTCTATCTTGTGCTGGTAGGTCTCCTCATCCTGTATCTCGTTGAGACGCTTTGTCGTATCTGAAAGGTCAGAAGCTGCAAGTTCCTGCATCGTGTAGGCGTTGGTAAGTTCCGGGCACAGCTTCTTCAGACGTTCGTATGCCGCAATCTGCGCATAGTCCGTTTCCGTCTTGTCCCTGATGATGTTGATACACTCGTCAATGGCCTGACGTTCCTCCTCCAGCTTCTGACGGAAAGCATCGCTGTCCTCGTTCAGTTTCTCCTGTGCTTTTTCTGCATTGCTCGTACTGTCGGTGTAGAGCACCAATGCGGTAACAACTCCGATGATTGCTGCGGCGAGAAGCACGTAGGGGTTTGCCCATGCCGTGATGTTGAACGCCTGCTGCGCTGCGGTAAGCAATCCGAGTTCCTTTCGGAACATCATAATAAGCCGTATGCTTTCGGTAAGGTTGCGAGCCTTTTCTACGACCCATACAGCCATCAAAGCCGCCTTGTAAGTGCCGTATGCAGCCGCTACGGACAGTATGGCGTTCAGGAACACATCGTAATGCTCTACCATAGTCGTAAGTAGGTTCACGCCGCTTACGAATACGTTTTGCTGACTGCTTCCTATCTCGTTGAGCATGGAGTTCCATGCGCCCTCCAAGTTGGATAACGCACCATTTACGCCCTCCGACTGCTTTTCAAGCATACCGTAGAACTGACCGCCCTCCGCCGTGGCGGCTGCAAAGGCTTTCTCCATATCCTCTGCGGATATTGCGCCCCTTGACATCTCGTCCCGGAGTTCGGCGATACTCTTGCCCGTGTCCTTTGACATTTGGTTTAACGGGTTGAAGCCTGCATTAATCATCTGCAGCAGGTCTTGTCCCATGAGCTTGCCGTTAGCCGATGCCTGTGCAAATGCCAGCACAAGGGACTGGAAACGGTCTGCGTTGCCCATTGAGATGTCTCCGATTTGTTTCAGGATTGGCATTACCTTTTCAGCCGCCACACCGAAGCCGAGAAGCGTCTGCGCACCTTTGGCAAGCGGTTCGAGCGTCATAGGTGTCTTTACCTCAAAATCACGTATTGCTCCGAACAGCTCTTTCGCCTTGTCGGTAGAGCCGAGCAAGGTGGCAAATGATATTTCAAGCGACTCGATTTCGCCCCTTACCTGCACAACGCTACGGGCAAAGTTCGTCAGGGCGGTAACAGAGAAGTATGCTGCGGCAGCAGTACCGATAGTCCTCATTGCGCTGTCGATACGCTTGCTCTCGTTCTCTATGTTGCCGCCCATGCTCTTGAACTCGTTGGACGCTCTTTTTGCGGAAGCCTCCAGCTGCGCCGTGTCAAGCGTTATGGCATAGGACAGTCTTTCTTTGTCGCTCATACTCTTACTACTTCTTCATTTTCAAAATCATTGAATAAATCCGGATTGTTGGCATCCTTTGTCTCATCGAACAGCGGCCTGTCCTCATCGTCAGACTTGTCTCCGTACATCGGCGTTGCCTTGCTGTACAGTATGGCGTTGGTATAGCTGATGTCATACAACGCCTGACGGGCTGTTATGCCGAAAGTCTTTGATACTCCGAGAACGGTCGCCCAGATGCTGTCATTCAGCCCACCACTTCCTTTGTCGGCTTCAGAATGTTTGCCTCGTTTAGGGAAGTGGTAATGCCGAAAAAATCCCCGACCTCCAAATCCTGCAACCTGCGTACAATCACGTTCAGCATTACGGACGGTCTCATGTTCTCCAAGACAATTTTGGCAAGCTCCGCCTTTCTGTCAATGGTCACAGTCTCCTCCGTCTCGACATTTTTCAGCCCGAATAAGCGACTTTTCACGACTTTCCGTGTGGTTGTCTCGGTTAGACCCTTTGCGCCCAAAATAAGGACTGCTACGATGTCTCCGAGGGCACGGTAATCCTTTGCCGTATGCAGTACCGAATACAAAATCCTGTCACCGCTCACGGGCTTCACTTCCGGGAGTGTGGATACTATTTCCGACACGAGTATCAGCGTGGCTATGGACGGCGGTGCGATGTCATATTTCACGCCGTCCAGCTCGATGCTCGCAACAGGTCTCTCAAGGATGGCCGATGCGACTTTGCTTTCAATGGTCTGTTCTGTCATATTCTAAAATCTAAATTTGCGGAGGGTGGAGGATTTGAACCTCCGGTGCGTTTCCGCACGCCTCGTTAGCAATGAGGTGCATTAAGCCGCTCTGCCAACCCTCCGAATGGCTGTTCTATCCTCCCGAACAGCAAAGGGGTGTCTTTCCACACGTCAGATATGCTACTTGCCTGTTGATTGGGACTGTACTGACTGTCAGTCGGCAGCGGCCCAGTCGGAAGCGGCGACCTTGAACTTCGTGTAAAGCTCTCCGTCTTCACAGGCAAGGATTTTGAACGTCACGTCCACATAGTGACCCTCCTCTTCGGATGATCCGGGACGGAAAGAAATATGGGTACGTCTTGCCTTGATACCTGTCGAGCCGATGTTCTTCGGGGTCAGCTTCAGGGAGAAGTCATCAGGAATTACGTTAGTAGTGACTTTCAATGTCTCGCTCCCAGCAGTTCCTGCCTTAACAGCTCCTGTCAGCTTGTTCTCCGTATCGAAGTCCATCTCCATGATACGGGTAGTGATAGATACCTGAGGCTCGCCCTCTTCCTCTGCCACTACCACACCTCCTGTGGCGACAGCCTGTAAGGTATCGCCGTCCTCTGTGGACATGGTGGTTGTTTTGTCCTTTATCGTGCCGATGTTAAAGAGTTCGGAAGCCATAGCTTCAGCCGCACCTGTCTTTCCGACCTCAATCTTGCACTTCGACCACGACATGATTACTTTCTTTGCCATATTCGTAAAGTGTTAAATTGTTATTCGTTTGAATTTTATCCTTACAGAAATGAAATGCTGTTCTATACCCTCCGCTTCCAATGATTTCGGTGTTCCGTCTTTCTCCAAGTCGTATTCGTTGCTGTCGTTTCCCTCGATGAACGATACGGCAAGTTCCTCCAGCTCGTCTATGCGCTTGATGTTCTCCACCTTTGCCCCCCTGCTTCGTACGGATATGTCCGGCACATAGATGTTCAGTACCACGATACCGCTCTGCACCTGTTCGTCCACTCCGGACAGGAACTTGACAACGATGTCCTCCTTGTCCGACTCGGGAGGTCTCATGCCCTTGCGGTACACCTTTCCCGAAACAGCCTTTGCAAGTTCGCTTTTGGTCACGAACTCGTAAAAGTCCCGTTCTATGCGCTTTTCGGTTTTTGTTGCCATACTCATCAGGTTTTCTTGAAGCCGAGTTGAAGTAAAAGACGTGGTACCAGTTCATCAGCAAGCAGTTCGGCAGACGCAAGCACGTTCAGGTTATGCAGTTCCTCCACATACACGGCGTATTTCATACCAGCGGCCACAATCAGGACAATACCCTGCGCATACCTTGCAGCATATTCATCCGCAAGCCTGTCGAGCAAAGCCTGTCCCTCCTTGACCCCGTTGTCGCCCCGGCTTTTCACGAGACGGCCTTTGGAGTTCCTGACCTTTTGGCTTCCCCGGTATGTCTTCGGCTTTCCATATTGGTAAGCATGACCATTGACCAGCACCACATAGCCGATAGAGCTGCGCAGATTGCCTGTGATGTCGTTGTACTCCCCGGCCTTGCGTGCTTCCGTTATGCAACGTTCGCCCACATAGCAGAAAGTCTCGACACAACGCTCTTTCAGGCTGTCGGTCTTTGCCTTGATGTTCTTTACGATACCAAGGATGGTGTTCTTGCCGTGTATGGTTATCGCCGTTCTTGCCATCTTACACCGTGATTTGTATTCTTCCTACCGTTTCGAGTGCTTCGGTAGCCTGAATACGGTATTCGCCAAGGGCTTCTCCTGACCGCTCCAAATAGATACGGCTGGAGCTGAATTTGTCCTGTTCCTCAATCAGCACCACAAAGGAGGCTACACGGAACTCTCCGTCCTCGTATTTCCCCTTACGGTTGTCGCTGTTCGTCTTTATGGAACAGGGTACAGGCTCGCTCCACTCTACGGCAGCTTCCGTATCGGGCTCTCCGTATTCGTTGAAGTCCGCAACCTCCTTGACTATCTCGTATTTCAGGAAACCGTTAGTTCTCATAAGGCAGTTACCACAAGTTAGAACCGTTCTCTATCGTCTTTACCGAAATCAGGTAATCATCTGCATCGAGACCGTAATCCTTGCACCACAGCTTGATGTTCTCGTTGATTGCATCCTCACGTACAGAGGTGGAAACGCCGTTTTCTGTCCGGCTGCTCTCCACATAGCCCCTGACCAAGCGTACCGCCACCCGAAAGAGTTTTTCATCTTTCGGAGTGGCTTCCGCATCGCTGTCTATGCCCTCATTGAAAAGCATCATCTCCATTGCTCCACGGTCGGGATAGAACGTGTTGCAGATGGCGTTGCAAAGACCTCTCAATGCTTTCAGATTGTCCATGACTATGACTGCGTTTTGAGGGTGTAGATACCGTTCATTTCCGTAATCACAGGCAAAGCGAATGCTTCCGCTTTGGTGAACTCTACGCCGTTCGAGCCCTGTGTCTCTCCTGCGCCCCACTGTGATACACGGATACGTCCATAGTTGGAGTAGGCAACGCCAGGCTCCTGTCTCAACTCGCTGTTTGCATAAGCGTTTTTGACGATACCCAGCTTGCCGTCAGGGATGAACACCATGTTCTTGGCGTTCCAAGGGGTGTACGGGGTACGCTGCGTGCCGTTCTGTACTCTGATCTGCCTGCGGATAGGCTCGAATACAGGATAGCTGTTGGTCTGCATGTACTCGTTGATGTCCTTCAACTGCACCATACGGGACGATTTGTCCGTTCCCCAAATCATCTGCTTCATCTTCTTTGAGCGGCACATGTAGGAGATGAGAGACGGAGCGCACAGCACCTTGCCGAAAACGACCTTGTCCTGTGCGGCATCAATAATCGACCGAATGTCCTCGAAGCAGTCCACGGTGTCCTTGTTCCCCTCTGTCCATCCTTTGGTTGAACTTGCGATGTTCTCCGCAGGCTGGTTGAAGTTGATGGATCCGCGCACACCGCCCTCAGGATTGGTAGTCTCGTCAAGAGTGAAAACACCTTCGTTCGAAAGTGCGCCAAGGAAAATCATGTCGAGCTTTGCAAGAACGCTGTTTACAGGCGTTTTCACGTTGCCCCACATAAGTTCGATGAGCTGCTGTTTCTTCTGTCTGTCAGGCAGAGACTTGCTGTCAAGGATTTGCAGAACCTTTCTGTAATCCTGAATGGTCATAGGTAGGGTAACGGCGTGGTTGATGATTTTCTCTTTGAGAGTTTCCAACCCCTCCGTACCCAGAATGGCTTCCTTTGAACTGTCGCCGATAGTTGGTGCGGCAACGGTGATGTTGTACTGCCCGATGATTTCCTCGAAGTCAAGACCGATGGTCGGGGTGTCCCAATCAAGGTACTTCTCGAAAATAACTTGGTCGAACAGCCGCTTGCGGAGTTCAGAGGCAGCGTCAAAGCGAATCTGTACGTTCTTCGTCAGTTCGCCGAAAATTGAACTATACTGAAACTGTGGCATAGCGATACTACTGCTTTATGAACAGAATGTTCGGGTTAGACTTAAGAGTTACCCCCTGAAGCCAATCGGCCGGGATAGGGTAATCCACATTGTTGTAGAGAACGACAGCCTCATACGCTGCGTCAATGGTCGGGATGCCAGTACCCTTGAACTCAAGGTCAGCACCGACAACCATGTTCGGTGTGTAAAGCGGCTTTGCGCTGCTCTGTCCGTCACTCTCCTGAATGCTGTCCCCAGCAACAAGGCCGGAGATGGCGGCTGCGAAAGTGATTACATCGTAGTCGGCATTGGTCGTGTCGATTTTGCTTACGGTAGTTGAAGTGGTCGTGCCGAGCTTCTGCACCTTGTCGCCAACGGCAAAAAGATGCCCCTTGCTTACACGTGCATCGGTGGTCGTACCGCCGTCAAGAACCTTTGCAATCTTTACCACGCCTGCGCTCTTCTCATCGAAATCCACCTGAATAGGGAGACCCCTACGCAGTACAGTCCCGACAGGGAACGTCTGCTTCGGCTTGAAACCGCCAGGCAGGATCTTGCATTCCCCTCGCCAAATGACAGGGGTTTTGCCTGAAAAGGCCTGTTTCTTAAATTCGATAGCCATTGCTTGAATTTTTTAGAGGTTAAACAATCATTTGTCCGGCAGAGACTCAGCCCAAGATTTGGCTTCATTCTTCATTGCTTCATCCGTACCGCTTAACTCAAGTGCCGTGTCTTTCGGCATGAGCTTGTTGTTTACAAGTTTCTGTGCAAACTCCGTCAATACCTTGTCGATGTCCGCATCATCAGAGATGCTGAAATTCTCCATAAGGAAATCGGGAATGTTCAGAGACTTGGCTTTGGCAGCGATTTGTTCCGCACGGCTCTTCTTCGTTTCAGCAGCTTTGAGGTTCTCGTTCTCCTTTACGAGATTGGCGATTTGCTCATCACGCTTCTTCATCTCAGACTTGAACCATTCCGGCACGCTCTCGTTGCCCTTGTTTTCGCCCTCACCGTCACCATCTCCGTCTTCGGCAGATTGCTTCGTGGTTGATTGCTTCTTCTGTGTCTTCCTCGTTATCTCCGCCTGCATAGCCTTTGCAAACGGCACGAGAGAATCCACTTTCTTTGCGATGTCCTCATCGGAAGCATCGTCGGCAAGACCCTCCGAACCCAATTCAACGAGTTCGCCGAGTGCCTTTTCCGTAAGCCCCATGTCCTTGCATTTGCTGGTCAGGAGCGTCAATAACTTCTTTTTCATACTCCGAGTATTCTTTGATTGGTCATATTACTGCGCAAATATAGCCATAAATCCCGAAAACGTGCTTATAAAGCACGTTTTTAATACTTTTTTCTGCAAAAAATTTTCTCTCATTCCAAGTCACGGAATGACATGCTTTTACCTGTTTTTCAAGCGATTGCACGAAAAAATATTTGAATTTTTTTGCGGAAAAGTTTGCCTGTATTAAATAAAACCCATACTTTTGTCCCGTCAGACGTGCTTAATAAACACGCCGATGAGGTAAAAAAACAACTAATAAATTTGGAGGAAAACGATATGGCAACAAAAGTAATTATCGAGGCAGTAAGAGAGGGCTACTCAACCGAGCAAGTAAGAAACACGATGACTGTCAAGGAACTCATCGATGTACTTTCAGAATACGATGAAGATGTAAAGGTGTATTTGTCCCATGACAACGGATATACATACGGAGGCATCCGTTATGGCAGCTTTTCAGAACAGGAAACCGAAGAATAACTCAAAAACGCAACCGATATGACACAGAAAGAATTTACAGACCGCACAGGTTACACTCCGCAGGATGATGAGTTTATCCAAATCCACGAGATGTATATGAATACCGACCTTGACAAAGACGACTTCTGCAAGGCGTGGGTGCACGAGAAGAAACTCCTTGCGGAGATTGTGAAGCAGACAAAACGTGCGAGGGAACTCTATCAGGAAAAGGACAGACTTGCCGACTTCCTCATCGCACAGGCAGAGAAATGGTCCGCATCTGATTTGAGGGAAAAGGCTATCGAGATGCTGGGAGACCGGGAATACATACGCCGGAAAGTGACCAGAGGCTTCAACCTTTGGTATGACGACAGGGAATTGATTAACGAGATTTTGAAAAAGTAAAAATTAGAGCCATGAAACAGTATTCAGTCTATTTCAACGAACCTGTTGCCCACACCTACAAGGATGAGCGTTTCAATAAAGAGACCCGTAAATGGGAAGAAGTAGAGGTTACGGAAATGGTTAAGTCGGTGACGTTCTACTCACTCGCTCCGGCAAAGAAACTTATCAAAGCCAATCTCGATAAATATGCAGGTTCTTGCATCACAAAGACGTGGGCAAATGGAGATTGGGAAAACCTCGGAGAAATCAATCTCAAAGGCTCAAACAAGACCTTTGTAGCAAATACCAAACAACGAATAGCTAATTATTAACCAGCAAATAAAAACGTATATGGAAGCAACAATTCAACAAGTTGAGCAGATAGTTTCAGTTCTTACGGCTGACGAAAAACAACTCCTTAAAGATACTATCAATGAGGGAGGATGGGGAGACTCGGATTGGGAGTTCTTGGATGAGAACGGTAAAATAGAGACAGTATCAATGTACGGATATTGCACAAATGATGCGCACCTTGCCGGACACTTCAAAGGTCGTATAGTTTCCACGATGTTCAAGTCAATCTACAAGAAACTTTGCCCTGAACACAATAACCAAATAGGCAGATACATATCTCATTGCAATGATTGGTGGGGTGACGGATCAGGCGATATGCTTTTCATCAGAACCGGATATTACAGGACATTCGAGAAATGGGCAAGATTATGATACGGACAACGGTACAGGTCTTTTTAAGAGCCGACAATGGCGAGCAAGACGAATTTATCACCCCGATAAATTTAACCCCTGACAAAGCCCGTAACTACTATGTAGGGCGAATTTTCAACATGGGTACTGTGGAGGACAAGATGATGATGTGCTATGCCGTCCATATCCTGCAAGTACAGGAACGGAGAAAAGCTGTCGTGAAAGTTCAGACAAGCTTCGGCAGGAACTGCCTGAATGAGATTAGAGGTCTCAAAGAGGGCGAGGTTTTGGAGGGCTGGTACAACAAACAGAATAAGGCGTTCGATTTCACCTACAAGGGCAACGATGCGATGCTTTGGGTGGGTCAGAACTGCGAACTGATAAACGAGTAATAACAAACAACTCAACGCAACCGATATTTTTATGGAAACAACGATTTTAAGCAAGAAGAACTGCCATAGGGCGGCAACGGTAAGACAGGCTGGCAATCCGAATGCCCCTGTATTGGATTTCAGGTTTCGGGAACATGAGGTAAGCCGTAACTTTTTCGGAAGCCAGCGTGCGCATCTTGCAGGTGATACGGTGATAGATGATACCGATACCGAAATGGGCAAATGGGAGGTCTTGTCATGGAAGTATAGCGAGAACTTCGAGGATATGTGGGACTTGGCTGTACGTGCCTTTGACGGCACCAGCCACAGCCCGGAGGAACGTGCGAGGTTCTACATACATTCGTATGAGGATACCCTGCAAAGCGACCTGAAGCTGATACCGAACGAGGAACAGGAACGATACACCGCCAAATTCAGGGAATGGGTGCGTACCCTGTTCGAGAGACACTCACGGATACTCAGCCCGATGATTACAGGACCAGCACGTTTCCCGACTTCGAGGAACAACAAGGCGAACAACGCCTATGATAATGCCGTGAACGAGTTTGAGGAATGGCGCAAACGGGCGGTTAAAGCCATCAACAAGCGTATCGAGGATGCAAAGCCGGAGGAACAGAAGCAAGCGGAAGAATGGCTGCGACTGAAACGTGATATTGAAGACATTGCCGCCACTCTGAAAGCCATTGACACAGGAGAAAACAAATACAGTTATCGTCCCTTGTTTGTATCGAGCCTGTACGGCAAGCTGGAGCGCATCGCCAATAACGGAAAGGCAGATTTGATACTGAAAGCGACCGAATATATCAAACAACTAAACGAGACTTTGCCCAAACCGATATTTACAGCCCGTCACAAGTTTTGGAAGCTCTCGGAGGTGGTGCAGGCTTCAATCAAAAAGGAAAGCGAATTACGGGGCAAGGATGATGCAGAAATGGCATTTGACGGCGGCATGGTGGTAAAGAACTATTCGGAGGACAGACTTCAAATCCTGTTCGATGAAAAGCCGGATCATGAAACAATATCCAAACTGAAGCATAACGGCTTCCGCTGGTCTCCACGCTTCAAAGCCTGGCAACGTCAGCTTACCTCAAATTCTTTCTATGCGTGTGCGAGGGTAATACCTGTTACAGTTGAACAATTAAAAACAATGAATTAAAAATCGGGACTATGAACAATAATGAATTGAAGAAGAAAGCCGAGGAATGGGTAAACAACGGCAATCCCTGTATATACCGCTATGGCTGGGGATGGAAAGGTGCAAGAGCAAGGGAAATATCCAAAGAGGAAGCGGAGAGACTTTTGCCCAAATACTCTTTCGGGATGGGATTTTATGAACTCTCATTTACCACGCATAACGGTCAGGAGGTGTTAGAGTTCAACGAGCTTTCGGCAAATGATATGTATTAGACCATGATAACGATTAATGATACCGCATTCTATGACAAACCGGGAAGCTGCGGCACATGTCCGTTCTTTGACAACGGAAGAACCAGCAGTTTTCCCGGTTCGGAGAAAGGTTTGTGTCGGGGTATTTGGCGAGATGCACCGGAGTTGGATAAATCCGCCCCGGAGATGTCAGAAGCTGTTTAACAAGGCTTTCAGAATGCCGGACGGTAGCAAGTTGGTAATTGTAAGAAAGGAGGAAGAATAAATGAGCAAAATATACCATGTTGAGATGAAAGAGCCGATAGAGGGGCGCAAGCACTTCTATTTCGGCTCACAAGCCGCCATTTATGAGGTTTTCAGCACCTCACAGGTGGGAATAAGCTACAAGTCATTGACGAACAAATACGACCTCACGGAAAAGCCTTATGAGAACAGGAAATGTATAATCCGCATCGGGGAACTTATCAGGAAGCCGACCAACAGAGGTCCAAGACCTCAGCAGTTTTTCCGATACTGAGACCTGTACCTGATGGAAAATCCGTACCTTTGTATTAACATTCAACGCAACAAAAAGATATAAGATATGTTAGGAGCAATTATAGGTGATATTGTAGGCTCACGTTTCGAGTTCAACAATGTAAAAAGCAAGAATTTCAACCTGTTCACGAAAGAGTGTTCATTTACCGATGACACAATCTGTACCGTTGCCGTTGCCGATGCCATTCTGAAAGGCAGAAGTTACCGTGACAGCGTTCACGAATGGTGCCGCAAATATCCACATCCTATGGGTGGGTACGGCAGCTCATTCGCACAATGGGTACATTCTGATGATCCACAACCTTATTACAGTTTCGGCAACGGCTCAGCGATGCGTGTAAGTCCGATTGGCTTATATTTTCATACTGCTGATAGTGTGCGTTTGGAAGCAAAAAAATCTGCTGAAATAACCCATGACCACCCTGAAGGTATCAAGGGGGCTCAGGTTACCGCCATGTGCGTATTTATGTCTCGTTGGGGATTTACAACTGACGACATAACTAAATATGCTGTATCTGAATATGGAGAAATCCCGAAATTCGTGCCGTTCTCCAATCCGTTCAACGAGACCTGCATGAATGCTGTCCCCGTGTCAGTCTCATGTGTTCTTAATAGCACCTGTTTTGAGGAAGCCATAAGAAACGCAATGATTGTCGGCGGTGACAGCGATACGATAGGTGCGATTACAGGCGGCATTGCGGAAGCGATGTACGGTGTTCCCGGAGACCTGAAAGATATTGCGATGTCGTATCTTCCTGATGAAATGAAACGAGTTATAAACCGATTTTACAGTGAGCTATGAGCAAACGAGATGAGCTATTGACTTCATGTAGATATTACAAGGGCGAAAATGAAAACCCTTACAAAGATGGGAACAAAGCCCTATTTTGGGAATATGAGAAGAATTGGCTTGATATGTTCCTTGACGAGAGCCAAACCCTCATAGAATACAGGGATGAGTATGTAAAAGACGGGCTGCTGGACTTTGAGAGCAAGGATGATGTACCTACAACTCTCAAAGCCATGCTTTACAACCGTTTTCTCTATTGGTTGGAAGGGTCTCCGACCGAGTTCAAAAAATTCTATAAGGAACAGTATTTGGGTCAAATCTGACCTACCACTTCAACGTCTATAAAGTATCTCCAGCCCGATTTCTCAACCTTTGT
>UMIA01029873.1_pt1 | contig 33017 bp, 22 predicted proteins | sample 1965701 | NCBI WGS metagenome assembly UMIA01 (sample SAMEA4836113, study PRJEB28245) | human gut metagenome | biome: gut microbiome; material: fecal sample | place: Denmark | collected 2008 | reverse complement strand
TCTTTGATAGTGTATCTACTAGCATCGCGGATACGCTTACCAGTCTATCTTCCAGTTTGTCTTCTAACTCATCTTCTGTCCGTTTCTCGACATTATTGTAGCGTGGCAATATTGTTTGCGTAGCGTGGCAACGTTGTTTGCGTAGCGTGGCAACATTGTTGTTGTAGCGTGGCAACATTTAGGGGTGCATTCTATGTTTAATTATAGTATTGACAATGCTCGTTTCAAATGTCGTTTTCGTTTTCGTTAAACGACTCTTTCAATCCATTAGGTGCAAAAACCGATGCACTATCTTCACATCCTTGATAATCAAGCGCATTGCACTTTAATCGGTACAAATCAGACTTCGACATTTAGCCGAACATCCTCGGGAAGTTCAATTACTTGATAATCTGCTGTTGCGCATATTCCCTCGTACCACGCTTATTCTTTGTGCTATTTTGTGGTAGCTCTGATATGGCAAAGGTAGTTATAATCAATGAAAATCGAGCAGAAAGTAGTTGAATTTTGATTGTAGAGCCTTGAATTGGTGCTATTTTATTTAAAAAAATAGATGTAAAACGCAATAACATAGATAATTATTTCCGTAATCTTTCTTGATTATCCAAGATAATTTTTACCTTTGTAGACCAAGAAACACATGAAAGGATATGACAAAGAAAGATATCAATCGCATCAAGATAGTATTGGTTGAAAACAAAAGGACAGCCAAGTGGCTGGCAGACGAATTGGGTAAAGACCCAGCCACCGTGAGCAAGTGGTGTACCAACAGTTCGCAACCAAGCCTCGAAACCCTTTTTCAAGTGGCAGAGGCACTTGATGTGGATGTCCGCTCTCTCATTGTGCAGACGAAGAAAAGCCGGATTGAGATAGAAGCAGAGAAACTTCTTAATATTCCGTCAAACCAATAGTTTTTTTTTAATATACATTAATGCATCGATAAATAGAAAGAACTTGTCATGTTAGTCAACAGATATAACAAGCGCATGTGTATACATTGCAAATATCTGTTATAAAATTACAAGGTAAATCGAAAGCCATTACTACATATAGGACAAAATAATCTTGCTAAAATGTCAAAAGAGATAGATAATACTAAAATCATTGTTTTGGACCGTTGCTTTAGTGATCAACGACATAAATACTCTATTGATGACCTTTTAGATAAGGTCAATGAGTTCCGTTATGATGTAAGTGGTCCGGATTCTACTATAAAGGAGCGTACCTTGCGTAAATATATAAGTAGAATAAGGAATATGCTGCCTTCGAATGTATATCTTGAATCAAGGCCTTATGACGGTAAAAAATGCTACTATAGATACTCCGACCCTGATTTCTCAATTTACAATAATGAGATGTCTATTGATGAAATAGACACTTTACGTGCAGCCATCGAGATGTTGCAACCTTTTCGCAACAGCAAGGCTAATGCTTGGCTGGAAGAGGTCATATCTAAGTTGGAATACCGTTTTGGCCTAAAGGCGAATACGGAGAATGTGGTGAACTTTGGGCAGAATGATGATTTTGCAGGACTAAAGAATCTCTCTGCCATTATTGACCATACTGCTAATCATCAGCCATTAAACATTTACTATCAACCTTATGGCAAGGAAGAAGAGTTATATTTAATGCATCCTTATTATATAAAGGAGTATAACAATCGTTGGTTCTTATTTGGACTCGTACCCGAAAAGAATTGGCTCATGAATATGGCTCTTGACCGTATCACGTCCTTTTCGGTAGCGAATGTTCCATTTGTACCCAACAAGGATATAGACTTCTCTTTGTATTTTGACGATATAGTAGGAGTTACTGTACCAAAGAATACGATAGCACAAGATATAGTGCTGCGCTTTTATGGCAATCGTCTGAACTATGTTCTGTCCAAACCTATACATAAAAGTCAAAAGCAGGTAGAAGGTAAAGAAGATGAAATTGTTATAAGGGTTAAACCCAATAAAGAACTATGTCAGCAGATATTTTCATTCCTGCCCGACGTGGAAGTTGTTTCTCCTGAATGGTTTCGGAAGGAAATTTCAAAGAAAATAGTAGAAAATCTAAAAAAATATTTTCCTATGCACGATAGATGCACAGATGATGTAGAACTTTGCAACGTCAATAACAAAGAATAGACGTTAAACTTTAAATTTTTTCGCATATGACAAAGTTCGCAGTACTGACATCAGAGGCCAAGGCCATCGTAACCAACTTCTTCAATGCACAGAAGAAAAGCAATATTTTCTGTGAGCCTCATAAACAGCTCATGGTGTCGCTTTATGGCTTAATGCCAGACGCGAATCCGACGGTTGTTGACATATTATGTCAATACGTTGTATTGTTGTCTGATTTTATGTCAGAGTCTGATATACGTTTGTTGAAATCAGAATATTCTGCTGTTATAAGATTCTGTTATGACAATAGGGAGTTTGCTGATGTTACAAGATTTAATGAAGGTGAACAATTTATTCCTAAGTCATTGATTGATTTGTGTCTGGATATTGCAGAGCCAAAGGCTGGAAGCAGCGCGCTCGTTCCATATGCTGGTGATGGAAGTTTTGCATATCATTTGTCAGACTGCACGGTTGATGGTTTTGAGATTGATGAAATTAACTGGGCTTTTTCTCAAGTGCTGTTACATTCTGAATATGCTGTCGCTGTCTCTAATATAGAATTGGGCAGTTCTCTTGGTTCGCCAAACAAGCGATATGACTACGTATTTTCGTTTCCTCCAATCCTTCATGGAAGAGAAAGGCGCAAAGTTGTTGATTTGATGTACGACATCATAACTAAACAGCTTCAAGATAATGGCGAGTTGTATTGTATCTTGCCTATGAACTTTTGTTATGATGGAAGCGGTTGGTTTGATGTGCGAAAAATTCTGTGGGATTATCGTGGACAATTCAGTATGCTCGTCGTAGGACTTCCACCTGTTTTACAGCCTTTGAGCGGCATTAATCTTTGTCTCCTTCATGTGAAGAAGAATCATGAAGACAAAGTTGTTCTAGTGGATGCCACAGGTGAAGAGTTTCTTGCAAAGCGTGACAAGGCTCATAGTAAGGAATATGTGTTGAATGTGCAATCCGTCATTGAGGCCATCAAGAGCATGGACGAAAAGCATGTGTGGATTGGCAACTCATCGGAGCTTACAGGAAATATAAACCTGATGCCTTCACGCTATCTGGTGCCACAGTACATACAGCAGCCAAAGGAAGGTGAAAGGAGTTTCAAACTGTCCGATGTTATAGAGATTCTACCTTTTGCAAAGCAAAAAAGAAAATGTCCTATCGTTGGAATGAAGAATTTGTCTTCTTCATACTTGAATTGTGATATTGACAGAAGTACTCTTGAATGCTCGCCAAATGAAGAATGGCGTATAATTACTACTGATTGCCTTCTTGTTGGGTTCATTGGTGGAAAATTTAAAGTGGGAAGACTTTACGGAGTAACACCTACACAGCCTGTAGCCTTGATAGGCGAGGTGGTTCCCGTAAGAGTTACGTCAACTGATGTAACGGAGGATTTCCTTCTCCATAGCATCATGTCTAAAATGACGGAACGACAGGCTCGTATGATGGCAACGGGGAGTGTCATCACACGACTTAATGGTTGTGATTTGTTGTCGATAGTGATAAATGTGCCCAAATCAAAGGAACAGCAGGAGGCTATTTGCAAAGAGGACACTCGCAGCAGCTTGACTGACGCTGACCGTAAAATTATTGAATCTTATGAGTCTTTCCGTAAAGATATGCACATGAAGAAGCATGCCATTGGGCAGACCTTGTTCAATCTTAACAACTGGTGGAATATTCTTCAGCAAGCCCGCAAAGAGGGAAATGGTGTAGTTTCGGATGATGCCACAACTGGCAAAATCCGCAAAATATCAGTAACGACGATATACGACAGTTTACAGAATACTATAGGGCAACTTCTGCAGCAGATAAGCAAGTTTGACAGAGGTAACGGACTTGCCGTGAAGCACTTTGCCTTGACTGAGTTCATTGAGGACTACATTGCCCGGAAGCAGAATCCTCTGTTCACGTTTTTGTATGACAAGTCTCGGCATCATGCATCGCAGGAGTTACCTGAGATTGATTACGATGAGGCTACTGGACGGTATAGCGAAACTGGAAAGATCTTACTCAATGAAGGCGACCCTATTGAGTATGTGGAGTTTGCTCCTGAAGCACTTGAAATTATTTTTGACAACATCGTGAGCAATGCATGTTGTCATGGTTTTAAGGATAGTGCTGACAGACAAAACATCCTAAAAATCGAGCTTACTACAGAGGGAGACAACTATGTGGTGGTGGTTTCGAATAATGGCTTTCCCATTCACAAGCAGATAAATCCTGAAGATGTCTTCATCTATGGCAAAACCTCTAAAATGGGTTCGACTTCGACTGGCAGCGAAAGTCATTTCGGAATTGGCGGTTATGAGGTGCAGAAACTGATGCGCGAATTTGGCGGTGACGCTAAGTTCGTTTCAGAGCCAGATTCTGAATTCCCAGTTTCTTATAAGCTTACATTCTATAATACTAATTTAGAAAGTATAGAGTTATGACAAATGGTGTTATATACAAGGTGCTTTGGGTTGATGACCAAGCTCTTGAAAATGGCGAAATAACGAGTTTATATGTTGGCTTTCAGGGAACAGCCGATAAGTACAATATAGAACTTGTGCCTTTTGAAAATTGGGAAGAGGCGGAATATTCATTGAAGAAAAACTTTGAAGAATACTCTGCCATCATTCTTGATGCAAACTGTAAAATCCACAAGGATGACACCGAGAAAGAGGAGTTCATTACGGCTGTACTACCGTCTCTTACCAACATATTCGGCGAGAAGCGCAGAGTGTTGCCTTGGTATATTCTCTCTGCAGGCACAATGTCAAACTTTGGAAATGTTGTGAACGGAGCACGTTACCAACATTCAAAACATGAGGAAGATTGGGGCAACATGCTTTATCTAAAAGATGCAACAGGCTGCGAGGCAGCACCTGAAAAACTTTTAGAAAATATTACGCGTATAGCTAAGGATATGGCTATGAATGTGGTTCTTTACCGTCATCACGATACATTCTGCTATATGGGAGAAGGCGGACTGATTGATGTCAGGGCCCGTAAACTTATGCTCAGAATGTTGAGCGCATTGTATTATCCAGAAGAAAACATAGGGTTTGAATATAAGGGCAATCCTTTGCGCCAGGTACTTGAATATCTGTTCTGGAGTGCGCTTGAACATGGACTGTTGCCCGAAGAATGTATTGAGGAGGAGAAAGGCAAGAGACGCATTGTTGTTCAACTGGCAAGTTTATTCATGGCTGGTGGAAACGTGAAGTTCAGGAAGAGAGAAGATGACTCCAGTAAAGTCCATGTAACAATAAGATGGGGAAAAGCACCTTCAAAGCAAGGTGAAGATGACGGTGATGCTATATTTCCATCAGAGATAGCAGAGATTGTCAACAATATTAGAAAGTTCACCAATGAAGACTCACATACAAGTGAAGATGAACCATGGTATATTGACGAGGAACGCAAGGACATATTCTTTGGGTATGTGCTGCAGATGTGTCATGTCATACGTTGGTATGGCAAGTACATTAAGAAGCATAGCGATTATGATGAAAATATAAAGATGATAAATCTTGTATAGCAAATAATCTAAAAAAGATATCTATATGATAGAAAACAACATACAGAATCCGGTGCAGGACATCATGCACTATGAGAGTGACATTTGGGCAGTTGCTGACTTACTTCTTGCTGCCGGCATCAAGCAGAGCGACTTTCCGGCTTACATGATGCCGTTCTTTGCCCTCGTCATGGTGGAGGGTAGGATGATCAATACCGTCAAGCGGGTAGAAAATGAGTACGACATTACCGCGGAAGGCGATGCGGAAGCCTTCAAAACCCTGTACGACGCGGAGGAGTGTGGCTATAACAATTATATCGTGATGCAGGGCAAGACGCTGCGGTCTATCTGCATGAACGACAATACCTTTGAGCAGGACTTTGCCGAGTATCTCAAGGCTTTCGACGATGTGCTGAAGCAGCTGCTTGGCATAGAGCGTGAGAAGACCGACCAGAAGTTCCTTAATATGGACGGCATCGTGGCAGAACTGCGCAAGAAAGGCATCTTGCTCGAGGTGGCTTCCGCCTGGGCGCAGATTGACCTTGCGCCATACGATAACTCTGCCATCACCACACTCGAAGAGCACATCAAGCGTCGCTGGGCAGACATTTCTGCAAGTACGGCTGGTGAGCAATATACGCCAGAGGACATCATCGAGCTGATAGCGCGCATCGTGGCTTTGAAAGCCGACAAACCCAAGAGTGGCATGTTGCATGTTTACGACCCTACCTGTGGTGGTGCCAACTTGCTTTTCGGAGTTTCCGACCGTTTGCAAAAGGAAGGCTACAAATACATCAAGACCTACGGCAGCGAACTCAACGACGCGCTTTTTGCCTTGGCTGCCATAGAGTCGCGCTTCCGCTCCATGTCCACCATCAAATGTGGCAACACGCTCACCATGGTACCGTTTGCCGATATGGAAAACCAATTCGATGTGATTGTTGCCAATCCGCCCTATGGCACCAAGTGGAAGGGCTATGAGAAGGAAGTGAAGGCAGATAAGTTGGGACAGTTTCCTGCCGGCTTGCCGTCAATAAGCGACGGTCAGCTTCTCTTCATGCAGCACATCCTTTGGCAACTTGCCGACGATGGCATAGCCGTTGAGGTACACAATGGCTCTACGCTCTTTTCGGGCGACGCGGGCAGTGGCGAGAGCAACATACGCAAATACATCTTCGACCACGACTGGGTGGAGGCTATCATACAGATGCCGCAACAGGAGTTTTTCAATACAGGCATCTACACCTATCTGTGGATTATGAACAAGAATAAGTCTGTGGAGCGTCGTGGCAAGGTGGCTCTTATTGATGGCAGCAGCCTGTGGCAACCGCTGAAGAAGTCGAAGGGCGACAAGCGTCGCGAGATGGGCGACGAGCACCTGTGCAAAATTGTGGAGGCATTGGCTCGCTTTGAACCGTCGGACATCTGCAAGATTTACGACCGTGAGCACTTCTACTACAACAAGCAGTCGCTCACGCTCACTGAGGTGTCAGACGCTGGACATTATGTAGAGAAGACGGTTTGCGAGGACAGCAAGCCTTTCGTCATCAAACAGCCTGTGGCACTGACCGTTGGCGATACACGCTACGACGACTTGCAGGAGTTGTCGTCCGACGAGCTGAAAGCGATAACTAAGCGTGTGACGGAAGAAAAACTTAATCTTTCCCTTTCCGTAGAGACAGAGGGGGACGGAACGTATGCTTTCTGTCCCGACCTGTGCACTATTCTTCACACCCGTGAGGATGGCTCTGTACGCGATCTTGGCTGTGGCATGTTCGCATTCAAGGCTTCTACTGGCAAGAAAAACTCGGTACACAAAATCTCTATCATGCCTTACACCACAGGCGACTACGAGATAATACCGCACCACATGGATGAGACTGCCAACAAGCGTGAGATTGATGCGTTTATGCAGAAATATGTCTTTAAGCCTTACACACTCGGCGGTAATACGGTTGGAGTTGAAATCAACTTCAACAAGGAGTTTTATGTGCCAGAGAAAATGGAAAAGGCAGAGGATATTTTGAAGGAGATAGAAGAGTTGAACGAGGAATTTAAAAGCGTAGATTTATGAAACCGAGTCATATAGATTGGTGTCCGATGATTCCTGACCATTGGGAGGAAAAAAGAATAAAGGATATAGCTTTTTTACAAAGTGGCAATTCCATAACAGCGATGGATTTTGTGGAAGATGGCAAATTTCCTGTCTATGGTGGTAATGGATTGCGTGGATATACAAATACTTACACCAATGAAGGTGATTATGTGTTGATTGGTAGACAAGGTGCTTTATGTGGTAACATCAATTATGCACATGGAAAGTTCTATGCTTCTGAGCATGCTGTTGTCGTTTATCCAAAGAAAGAAGAAATTACATTATGGCTTGGTGAAACATTAAGGACTGCTAATCTTAATCGTTTATCTATGACTGCAGCTCAGCCTGGACTGGCTGTTAGTACTCTGAACTTGCAGTTCATTCCATTTCCTCCAAAAGATGAACGTATAAGAATTGCAAAATATTTGGATAAAAAACTTTCCGAGATAGACCACCAAGTATCCCTCCTCACTTCCAAGCGTGATGCTTATCTTCGTCTGAAGAAAAGCATCATCAATCATGCCGTTACTCATGGACTCAACCCTAATGTGAAGATGAAGGATTCGGGCATTGAGTGGATTGGGGAAGTTCCGGAGCATTGGAGAAGAATGCGTTTGAAAGATATCGCTTATTTATATAGTGGTTTGACAGGCAAATCAGGTGACGATTTTAGATGTGATAATACAAAAATAACCAAACCTTATGTTCCCTTTACAAGCATCTTGAATAACTTTAAGATTAATTCTACAGATTTTCCTAGAGTCATTATGTCTGATAATGAAACGCAGAATCAAGTGATAGTTAATGACCTTCTTTTTCTAATGAGTTCTGAAGACTATGATAGTATTGCTAAATCTGCTGTTGTGAATGAAAACCTTGGAGAAGTATATCTTAACAGTTTTTGTCGGGGACTTCGATTTACATCTAAGGATATCTTTGCAAACTTTGTGAATTATCAGATACAGGCGACAAATTACAGAGATGCGCTACGGTTTGAAGCTCGTGGCTTCACAAGAATTAATATTAAAATTGAAAAAATCTCTAGTATGTTTGTATGCTTGCCCCCTCTCCCCGAGCAACGCGCCATCGCCACCTACCTCGATGACAAATGCGCCAAGATAGACACCATCGTGTCAAACCTTGGCAAGCAAATCAGCCGTTACGGCGATTTGAAACGCTCCTTGATAGATGAAGTAATCACAGGCAAGCGGGCTGTGTAGAGAACCTTAAACTAAAAACAGAAGAGTCATGGACGAAAGAAAGATACAGAAAGACTATGTGATGAACTTCCTCTGCCGTCGTGAAGACGAGGGCGGCTTGGGCTACCGCTATGTGGCACCTAATGTGGTGCAGAACGGCATGTTCATACCATCGGTGTTGGCAGAGTTCATCAGTGACACCCAACCAGCAGAGTGGAGCCGACTGATGCGTAAGTTCGGCAATGACGAGCGTGCGCTGCAAGACGAACTTGTTGAAGCGATAAGAGAGAAGGTCATAGACAAGCAGAATGTGGCCATTTTCTTCAACACCTTTAAAACCATCACCTTCAAAGGTGAGCAAATCACCTTGTTTTATGTGCCAGGCACAGAGCTTCGCGGTGATGAAGACTTCAAGAAGAACATCTTCTGTGCTGTGGAGGAAGCGCCACACAAGCAAAAATACAACGGAAACTTGGTGACAAATATTCGTCCGGACGTGACCTTCTATCTCAACGGCATCTTCCTTGGTTACATGGAACTGAAATGCGTGAGCATGGGGCAGAACGCCCAAGACCAAGGACGTGGCAAGGTGGCGAAGGACTATCTCTCTGCTGTGCGTTCCATTGTTGAGGCAGAGCAGACTGACAGCCATGTTACGAAAGAGAAAAAACAGCTGCTTGCCATCTATGAAAAGGCTATACACATCACCGCCTCCGACATCAACGAGACCTACGTGATGCGCAACATGGCGCAGATGTACGACTTGGCGCATGGTGAGTTCACATCAAACCTGTCCACCGCAACCGTAGACCGCCTTGTGCCCGATGTGTGCAAGGTGTTTAAGGCATATCCCGTAAGTTCGCCTCTGCTTACAGAGAAACAGAAGTTTGAGGAGGTGGCGCGCGCCCTGTATTCAAAGAATGCTATCAAGAATGAGATTCTCTACTACAACTTCATTGAGTATAAGTATGAGAAGAAAAAAGACGGCAAGCGTGTACGCAAGTCAAACAGCGGCCGCCTCATCTCGCCACGCCCCAAACAGAAGTTTGGGTGCGACAAGATAATTGGTCGCATCAAGGAAATGCTCGACAACGAGGGCAACCCTGACTACTATACAGACAAGTTGCGGCGAGAACTTTATGCCCTTGGCATACCGCAGCAGAAGACCGAGGAGATAATAGCCAAGCGCGAGCGGTTCTGCAACAACAAGTTTGTCTACTCGCTGCTCATGCAGTATGCCGCCGGCTTCGGCAAGAGCAACATCATAGGCTGGACAGCCCTGCAACTCAAGGACTACCGCTACCAGGACGCATACGCCTACGACAAGATAATGCTGGTAGTGGACCGATTGCAGCTGCGCGACCAGCTGGACGAGCGCATGTACAATATGAACATTGACAAGTCGATGTTTGTGGAGGCTGTTGACAGGCAGACTTTTGTGGATGCCCTCGACGACCAGCGGCGCATCATCGTTGTGAACATACAGAAGTTTCTCGACCTGCAGCAGGCTATCGACGATGCCGGCAAGAAACTGAAGAACATGCGTGTGGCTTTCCTCATCGACGAGATACATCGCTCCAACTCTGGAGAGAACAACAAGGAAATGATTAATCTCTTTGAACGGCTGCAAGACTCGTTCAACCATGGTGGACAGAAGATATACAAGAAAAATCTGCTCATCGGTTTCACAGCCACGCCAAGCGACGAGACGCTGAGCCGCTTCGGCGAGTTCCGCAGTGCCACCACAGTGCCACTGTGGGTGCCGTTTGATACTTACTCCATGAAAGAAGCCATAGACGATGACTACATACTCGACCCCACGAAACACATTATACCTTACAATGTGCCGGTAGGCTTTGAGATGCCCAAGGATATTGACCTCAGCGATGAGGACAACATTCCTGATGTGCGGCAGAAGAAGCAGAAAGTATATGAGTTTGAGCCACGAATGCGTAAGATAGCCGCGTTTGTGGTGGACCGTCTCGTCTCGCTGGTGTATGGTAAGATACGCGGTGAGGGCAAGGCTATGCTGGCAGTTTCTTCCATTCCTATTGCCATACAGTATACGAGAATCATCCGCGAACTGTATGCCAAGAAATGTGCAGAGCCACGCTATGCCAAATACGCCAATGCTCCAATCGTGGTGGTATATAGCGATAGCCAGAAGTACGAGTCGTGTGCGTCTGTAAATGGTAATATTTCGGAAGCGCAGGCTATTGACAACTTCAAGAATGGCAAGAATGGACTTATCATCGTGGTGGACAAACTGCAGACCGGCTTTGACGAGCCGAAGCTACACACGCTCTTCCTTGACAAGGAGATAAAAGACATCAATGCCATACAGACTATCAGCCGCGTAAACCGTACCTGCAAGTACAAGACTGAATGTCATGTGATAGACTGCTCTTGGCGGAATGTCAATACCAAGAACATTAACCTGGCTTTCAAGAAGTATTGTGACATGGTCATATCGCAGTTCAACCCTGAGGAAGAGGCGAAACTTATTGCCGGCTACTACAAGGATATGACAGCCAGCAAGCCATACATCCAGTGGTTTAATGAATATGTTCAGAAGAAGGATGATGCCGACTTCATTCTCGATATGGAGAGCAGCATACGCGACTGGGTAAATATCTGCATGGCAAGGGAAGCTGCCATACGCAAGCAAAACGAAGAACTTGGGCTGGAACCCGGAGATGCCGACTATGTTCAACCTGAGAATGAGGCAAAGATGTTGCGCTACATAGTAGGTCAGTATGCCTCGGCTCTTATGTCGCTGAAGAATGTATACGACATAGCCGCCAAATATACAGAAGAGACATTCCTTGACTTCTGGCAGGTGTTCTGCAAGATATATCATGATGCAACGAAGAAAACAGGTGATGACATCCTTAGCTATGATGTTGTTGACAGCGACGAGATAGCTGGCATTACCGATGTGGACGATGGAGATGACGAACCTGGCAATGGTGGAAAGAAAAGAAAGAAAGGCCCAAAGGAACAGAAGTCGAAGGAGGTGTCTCTGGAGAAAATACTGGAACTGCTGAAACACCTGAATGAGCAGGAACTTATCAGTGCGCGTGAGGCACAAAGGTGGCTCGCGGAGATAGGTGTGATGTTTGAGAGTCTCAGACAAAAAGATAAACTGTGTGTCGTTCTGCGTGACGACAAGACACAAGACGAAGAAAAGTTAAGAGAGTATAGAAAATTCCAGAACATCTACAAACTGGTGGACTTGAAGAAACGTCCTGACCTTGCCAAGGTGGATAAGTTTAAGAAAATGCTTGACGACAATGTGGAGCAGTTCTATTCCATCTTCATGGAACAGCTTAAAGACGTGGACAACGGAGATTCTGATTTTGATTATGACACGACATCCAGCAGTGAGCCAACTTCTTCGGATTCTATGTCGATGGACGACCTGATGGAGATTGTTCGCAAGAAAATGCATCCCGACTACAACGAGGATGTATTGAAGGAATGTTTGTGCCGCACTTATGCGCCACATTTTGAGAAGATTGTTGGCAAAATACGCCCCATGGAGAAGACGGTTGACAATCTCTTTAGGGTGCTTAACACAGAATCCCTTAACACCCTTGATGGTGTAGACAGCATTGTTAAGGAGTCGCTCAACATGCTGTGCATGGCAGAAGGCTTGCCTGCCAACGAGAAGCGTATGCACTTGAACCAACTATTGATGAAGTATGAGGCTTTCCTCAAAAAACTGTATTACCTTATTAATCATAAGGAACTTGAAGGTAAAGAACCAGGCAAGGATGCAACGCTGTCGTCTGCAATATTTGGTATACCGTCGTTGAAGAAGTTGAAATATAGCGAAGATCCAGAGGTAAAGGCTTTCAGCGACCGGCTTGACATTCTTCGGCAATTGCGCAATGATGAGGCACATGGCAGTTATATTGCTACGGAACAGGAGGTAGATGCTGCCATCGGCATCGTGATAGACATGTATCTGTATGTAGCAGGAACAAATACAATTCCTGTTGCCAAACGGTATGAACTGCCAACCGAAGAAACCAATGACCATCATGGACAGTATGGACATAGTTTGCAGATGGCTGCAGAACCGTTGTCGGTAAAGGATTTGGATGAGGCTACCCGTCTTGAGATATTGAGGGAGTGCGTCATAAAATTGCTGAATTATGGGTATAATAAAAAGAATGGTGTGTTTACCAAACAACGTCATTGGGAAGCGGTATATCGCATTGCAGCTGACTATGGTTTTGTTATTGACGGTGACTATGATTACTTTAAGCGAGTGATTGAGGATATTGACATACAGACCCTCCCTTATGCCCTAACCAACAACTTCCTCAAGAACAATAATACAGGTATTTATGCCAAAAACATGAAAGACTGGACTTCTGAAGGACTTACGGGCAAGGCTCTTGCTGAATATGAAGACATAAAGAAGTGTGCGGAGGTATTTGAGAAAATTGTGGGGCAGAGGATTAATAAAACAAAGAATCAATCTTATGATGATTAAAGAGTTAAAACAAAATATTTTATTGTCCTTGTATCACAGGTATAAGGGTGGTAAATCAACAAACATAGGTCTTAAAGATTTGTGTGAACATGACCATATACTTTTTGATTCTTTACAGCAGGTAAGCGATGCGGCTGAAGGATTAAAAGAGAGTGGCTACATTAATTTAATATTGTTCATGGGAGGGGATGGACATATTTCTGGACTTACACCTTCTGGAATTGAATATGTCGAAGAAAATCTTCTATCCGTGGATGATCAGATAATAGATGGTCTTTCTGATACAGAAAAAATGATGCGATCAGGAAATAATGTTAATATAAACGTTGGTCAACTTGATAATGAAAGACACAATGTACCGTCTGACAATGAAACAAATAAGAGAAACTATTTTTACGCAACAGAGCAATACAGACCGATTGTTGATATAAATGCAACTCCATGCTTTGGGGTGGACTCATTAGCTGATTGCTATGCAAGGCAGATAGATGAGATTGTTGGTAGTAAGACAGAATCAACGCGGATGTTAGGAATTTTTGGTCCCTGGGGACGAGGAAAAACATATTTCTTTAATCGATTAAGAATGAACTTAGAGGATAATACTAAGCATTCAGTTAAATACAAAATCGTTGAATTCAATGCTTGGAAATATCAAGAGACACCTGCTTTATGGGCATATTTATATGAAACCATGTACAAGTCTACCTCAATTGTGGAGAAATTGCTGATTCAGATAAAGTCTATATGGAAAAGCATGTTGACGACAAATTTTTTGTTGTATTGGATTATTCTATTTATAGCATGGGGCATAGAAAAGTTTTTTTGTCGGTTCTTTGACGATACAATCAGTCAAGTGTTGAATTATTTGAATGTACCCGCAGTTTTCCTTTACTTACTTGGTGGCATTATCCATTTGCTGAAAGAAGGAATCGTTACTGCCAAAAGTATGATAAAGAAATACACGAAAAGAAAGTCATACACACACTATTTGGGAATACAAAATGAAATAGAAGAAGATTTACAAATTCTTCTTCAGTCTATGGTATGCAAAGTTGACAAGTCTCGTGTTATACTTTACATAGATGATATAGATAGGTGTAACTCTCATAAATTAATAAGCATTATAGAATCGTTGAGAACAATTTTGGAAAATCCAGAAATACAAGAACGACTTGTTGTAATATGTAGTGTTGATGAGAGTAAATTGATGAAGGCATATGAGATGGAATTTAAAGAAAATGGTTATACTAATAAAGAGATTGAGCAATATAAGCGTGAGCAGTTAGATAAATTGTTCATCTTTGGAGTTAAATTGCCAACATTGGATAGTACACAACTAAATACATATTTAAGCTCCTTGATTAAGGATTCAAGTAAGGCGAATACAGATTTTGCCAATCATAAAGTGAAATCGGAAGGAATTCCGTTTAGCACATACCGTAAAAAAGAATCATTAGTTGCAACAGCCGCAAATGGCGTTATTGAATTAAATGACGAGTACATTAAGGAAATTTTTCAAGATTTCTTAATGAATCAGGTTAGTAAGAATTTTACGCCAAGAAAAATAAGAATCATGTATTATCAATTACTGTTTGCATTAAGTCTTTCAGCAAAAGGTGGTGGCGCCTTCACTGACAGAATAGCAGAAACAATGTTAATGAAATCGGCAGGCTTACAATATGACCATGATAAAGAAACAGCTATGTCGGACATAATTGATATGGCCGTTCCTTATTAATTTTTAATAGCATGATGAATAAGCATAAGCAACAATACATAGATTTCGAAGCCTACGAGCGTGTGGCAGAGCCACATAAACGCGAAAGGGCTTCGGCATGGCGCACGGCTATCGGTCTGCAAGATGTTGACGGACTGAAGGTGTCTGACTATCTGAAAGAGACGGCTGTCAGACACATTGAGGGCGATATTACCATTGATGATGTGCGCGAACAGTTGAAATCGTATTATGTCAACAAAACTACTCATGATGAGGACGATGCCGAAAAGGAAGAGGCCGACCGTGTGGCTGCCAATATAGCCAAGCTACTGAGCGAGAAGTCTTTTTCGTTTACAGCATTGGAATTTCTGAATATCCATAGGCACTTGTTTGAGGGTGTATTCAAACATGCTGGTGAAGTGCGCCCCTATGACATCAGCAAGAAGGAATGGATATTGCAAGGAGATACTGTTGTGTATGGACGTGCTGCCGACATTATGATGGCGTTGCGATATGACATTCAGCAAGAAAAGGACTTTAATTATAAAGGACTGTCAACGGATGAAATCATCAGTCACATTGTAGATTTCGTCACCTTGCTATGGCAAAATCATCCGTTTCGTGAGGGTAACACACGAACAACAGCGGTGTTTGTCATCAAATATCTGCGCTCTATAGGTTTCAAGGTGGACAACGATTTGTTTGCCAACAACTCTTGGTACTTCCGCAATGCCCTTGTTCGTGCGAACTATCGCAATCCGTCAAAGGGTATAGAGCCCAACAAGTCATTCCTCATAAGGTTCTTCCGTAATTTGATGTTGGGCGAACATCATGAACTGAAGAACCGTTATATGCTTATAGGGTATAGCGATACTGACGAACCCCATACAAGTACCCATACAAGCACCCATACAAGTTTTGACGAAACGGCATCTACGTTATCTGAAAATATAAAACGTTTACTTGTTGCGATTGGCACAGATGAAAAGAGCGTAAAGGAAATGATGGAGGCGGTCGGTTTGAAGAATCGTCCCAATTTCCTTGAATATTCTCTTACGCCAGCCATTACTGAAGGCTTGGTAAAAATGAAATTCCCGAACTCGCCACATCATCCTCGCCAGAAATATCTTCTGACCGTGAAAGGGTTAGCGGTGTATGATGAGTGTGTCAAATCAATGTGAAAAATCAGCCAGAGCTTAGGCTTACCGATTTTTTAAATCGTTGTTTTAGCGGCATCGAGATAGCTCGTTGGAAAAACTAAAAAAGCCAGTGCTCTTTGTGTATCCTATGTGAGGAGTGCATTGAGCATTGGCTTGACATTTATGTACAATTATTGTTTCTTAGCCTCTGTATGAGCCATTCAAGAAAGGGACAATCTCGGTTGTCTCTTTCAATCGGTCACCGATACGCTTGCCGTACACCTCTGAGATTTGTTGAGGGGTGAGGTTGGAGGTGATGATAGTCGGCAGTTGGTGTTCATAGCGGTAGGAGATAAGGTCCATGAGTGACCGCCAATCTTTGGGATGCGTTTTGCTAATCAGCAATCACTTTCCGGTACATGCAATTTATTTTGTTTTCTTCAATCCCTTGTACGCAAGGAATGCGACGACGAGGGCGGCGAGAGCGAGCAGAACGTAGCCGATTTCGTGGCTGTACTGCAGAGCCTGCTCGTAAACATCCTTTGTGGTCTTAAGGTTGGTGTACTTGTAGATGCCCCAACCGATCATGGCGAGCACCGTGTTCCATACGCCTGCACCGAGAGTGGTGTAGAGGAGGAACTTGCCTACGTGCATACCAGAGAGGCCAGCAGGGATGCTGATGAGCTGGCGTACAGCCGGCACGAGGCGTCCGAAGAATGTTGAGGTGGCACCATGTTCGCGGAAAAACGCTTCGGCTTTCTCTACTGCGGCACGGTCAATGAGGCACATGTGACCGATGCGGCTGTCTGCAAACTTGTAGATGATAGGTCTGCCGAGCCACTTGGCAAGGTAATAGTTGATGAGCGCACCGAGATCGGCACCGATTGTGGCGAACACCACGACGAGCACAAAGCTCATGCCGCTGTCAGGGTCCATAGCCTTCCATGCTGCCGGCGGAACAACCACCTCGGATGGGAAGGGGATGAACGAACTCTCGATAGCCATAAACAGGGTGACAACCCAATAGTTGAGGTTGTCGAGGATCCAAAGGAAAAGCTCTGCTGTATTCATTTCTTTTTACTTTTTACTCTTTTATTTTTAAAGATATGCTTTTTGTGGGTGCGTGGGTATGGGCAGGATGCCCATATTCTTCTACTGGGTGCGTGGGTATGGCAGGAATGCCATACCCTCCTACTCTTTTACTTTTTCATAGTCGAAGTAATCCTTCGGGTCCATGCCCGTGGGGAAGTATTCGCCGAGCACCTTGCGCGCTTCCGACGGGTTCTGCTGACAGGCTATGTTGAGATACTTCAAGTATTCGTCATGCTTCTGCAGCTGTCGGCAGCACGAAGCAAGGTAGGCCGCACCCTCGTCGCCTGGATTGTGGTGCGCTTCGTGGTATGTCTTGAACATACGGTAGGCAATGGTAGGGTAGCCACAATCGTACACCGAGATGGCTATGCGGAAGAATATCTCGTGAGAGAAGTGAGTGGCTTGCAAGGCTTCAACGAAACTCTTTATTGCTTCTTTCACTCTACCATGCTCTAAGAGAATATGACCACGTATTACGTTTATCTCGCTATGGTTGCAATCAGGGTCGTTGTCGGTCTCGGCAAGACATTCGAGTGCCTGTTCTATATGTCCGAGTTGTGAGAGAGTGAATGCACGACATTGGTTCACTTCCGATGTGCTAATATTGTATTTCTTGAAACATTCCAACGCCTTGTTGTACTGCGGCATAGCCTCCTCCGGTCTGCCCATGTTGAGCAGGCAGTTGCCTACGAACATATATGCAGCACCCTCCTCCGGACAGAGTTTGAGGAAACGCTGGTAGTAGTCCATTGCCTCGGTGAAGTTGCCAAGCGAGAACAGACCGTTAGCCTTGTTGAGCAGTGCCTCCTCGTCCTCGGGGTCGATAGCTATGGAGTATTCGCTCGACGTTATCGAGTCGTTGATGCGGTTGCTCATGAGCTGCGTTACGGCGAGTGAGTTCCAGTACTTGCCCGAGTAAGGGTCTTCGTCGAGCAGCTGTTCGAATATCTGTTCGCTCTGCTCGTAGTCGCCCTTGGCGAAGGCAATGCGTGCTTTCACCTCACGATAGTCGAGCAGGTCATCCTCGTCGCTCATGGCAAGCCACTTGGCTGCTATGTCGGGTTGGTTATAATCGATAAAAATAGTAGCTATGTCGAGTACATAGTCGGGCACGTCGTCCTCGTCAATCTGGTGCATCGCATTGTTAAGGAAGTTATCAGCTTCCTCAACATTACCACGTGTAATCATAATCTCGGCTTGCAGATAAAGACAGTCGAGGTCGAGCTGGTCGGAAATCATGTCAGCGTAGTGTTGCGCTGTGTCGATGTCTTTATTGTCGATAAGAGCTATGCGTCCCTTGAACACCAATGGCATAGCTGCTCCTGGGTGTAGTTGGATGGCATAGTCAAGAACGTCAACAGCTTCCTTTCTCTTGCCACTGTCATAGTAATATTCAGCAATGTCCGACAGTTCGTCGCTGCCGAAGTACTCTGGATGGTCTTCTTGCAGCGACGATTCGTATCGGTGTAGTGTCTCTTGAAATTCGGGACTGTTGAAATAATTCTCTTTTTTCTCCATCAAAGTTTTACTTGTTTTGCTTTGCCCAAGCGTCCTTCAGACCCACAGTCTTGTTGAACACGGGGTTCTCGGCTGTAGAGTCGAGGTCTGCCATGAAGTAGCCGATGCGCTGGAACTGCAGATACTCTCCTGGCTTGCAGTCGGCAGCGTAGTCCTCAACGTAGCAGTTCTCGATAGTTTTGAGGCTCTCCGGGTTGAGCAGTTCGCGGAAGTCGCGCTCGTCAGCCGACGGGTTCTCAACGCAGAACAGACGGTCGTAAACGCGCACCTGAGCCTTGTGGCAGTGGTCGGCAGATACCCAGTGGAGTGTGCCCTTCACCTTGCGGTTGGCGCCCTCAAGGCCGCTCTTGCTGAGCGGGTCGTACTCGGCCTGAATCTCCACGATGTTACCCTCGGCATCCTTTGTGCAGCCAGTGCACTTCACGATGTAGGCGTTCTTCAGACGTACCTCTTTGCCCGGAGTCATGCGGAAGAATTTTTTCGGAGCATCCTCCATGAAGTCGTCGCGCTCGATCCAAAGATTGTGCGAGAAGGTGATGGTGTGTGTGCCGTCAGCCTCGTTCTCCGGGTTGTTAATAGCCTCCATCTCCTCAGTCTGACCCTCAGGATAGTTGGTGATGACGAGTTTAACAGGGTTGAGCACGGCAGACACGCGCAGCGCACGCTTGTTCAGGTCCTCGCGAACGGCAGCCTCGAGCAGTGCCATGTCGTTGAGAGCGTCGAACTTGGTGTAGCCGATTGAGTCGATGAACTTGCGTACTGACTCGGGCGAGTAGCCGCGGCGACGCATACCCGAGAGTGTCGGCATACGCGGGTCGTCCCAACCCGACACGAACTTCTCCTCAACGAGAGCCAGGAGCTTGCGCTTCGACATCATTGTGTATGTAAGGTTCAGACGGTTGAACTCAATCTGACGCGGGCGGAAGTCGTGCAGGTTCTCTGTCTCGCCACGCATCTCCTTCAGATAGTCGATGAACTTGTCGTAGAGTGGGCGATGAGGTACGAACTCGAGTGTACAGATAGAGTGGGTTACACCCTCGAAGAAGTCGCTCTGTCCGTGAGCGAAGTCGTACATCGGATAAGCGTGCCACTTCGTGCCTGTGCGGTGGTGTGGAGTGTGGATGATGCGATAGATGATCGGGTCGCGGAAGTGCATATTCGGGTTAGCCATGTCGAGCTTTGCACGGAGCACCATGCTGCCTTCCACAGCCTCTGGAGTGTTCATCTTGTTGAACAACTTAAGGCTCTCCTCAACGGGGCGGTCGCGGTAAGGCGAAGCAACGCCCGGAGTGGTAGGTGTGCCCTTCTGCTCAGCAATCTGCTCGGCAGTCTGCTCGTCGATGTAAGCGTGTCCGTTCTGGATCATCCACACAGCGAAGTCCCAAAGCTTCTCGAAATAGTCGGAAGCATAGTATATGTTACCCCATTTGAAACCGAGCCAAGAGATGTCGTTGAGGATGTTCTCAACGTACTCGTTGTTCTCCTTTGTAGGATTGGTGTCGTCGAAGCGCAGGTTGCACACTCCATTGTACTTTTCAGCCACGCCGAAGTCCATGCAGATAGCCTTAGCGTGTCCGATGTGCAGATAACCATTAGGCTCTGGCGGGAAACGCGTCTGTATGCGTCCGGCGTTCTTGCCCTCAGCGAGGTCCTGCTCAACGAGCTGCTCTACAAAACTCAAATTCTTCTCTTCTACTGTCTTTTCTTCTGTAATTGCCATATATTTAGACTTTTTCTGTTTCTTTCTTTCGTTACATTATGATATAGTATCGTGCAAAGTTACGATTTTTCAGTGATGTGCGCAATTTTATACTATCAATAATTTTTTTATTTCATTCGATTTTGTTACTTTTGCGTTCAGATTAATAATAATCGAAAGTCAATATAAATTAACTTAAACAAATATCAGAGTTATGAAACCAACACTTTTCCTCCTCGCTGCAGGTATGGGAAGCCGTTACGGCGGACTGAAGCAGCTCGACGAGCTCGGTCCTCACGGTGAGACAATCATGGATTACAGTATCTACGACGCAATCAATGCTGGCTTTGGCAAGCTTGTGTTCGTTATCCGTAAGGATTTTGAGGACGATTTCCGTCGCATTGTTCTTTCTAAATATGAAGGCCACATCCCTTGCGAGCTCGTGTTCCAAAGCCTCGATGCACTGCCCGAGGGCTTTACATGTCCTGAGGGTCGCACAAAGCCTTGGGGTACTAACCATGCGCTGATGATGGGTGCAAGCGTTATCAATGAGCCGTTCGCTGTGCTCAACTGCGACGACTTCTACGACCGCGACGCATTCCGTGTAATGGGCAAGTGGCTCAGCGAGTTGCCAGAGGGTTCTACTGGTAAGTATGCTATGGTCGGTTTCCGCGTAGGTAACACTCTTTCTGAGAGTGGCACTGTAAGCCGTGGCGTATGTGAGAACGATGAACATCATCACCTGACATCTGTTGTAGAGCGCACCAAGATTCAGCGCTTCGACGGCGTTGTTAAATATCTTGCTGACGACAACGAAACATGGGTAGAGATTCCTGATACAACACCGGTATCTATGAACTTCTGGGGCTTTACACCTGATTACTTCAAGCACAGTGAGGAGTACTTCAAGGCGTTCCTCTCTGACCCGAAGAACATGGAGAACCTTAAGAGCGAGTTCTTCATCCCATTGATGGTAGACAAGCTCATCCACGACGGCACCGCTACTTGCGAGGTGCTCGACACGACATCTAAGTGGTTCGGCGTGACTTATCCGGAGGATCGTCCGGACGTAGTGGCTAAGTTCCAGAAACTTGCCGACGAGGGTGTTTATCCTGCAAAGATGTTCTAAACTACATCGCAATATTTATTTTCATTATAGCGAGGAGTTGCGCTGAAACCATTCGTTTCGGCGTAGCTCCTCGTTCTTTATTGCTATTTACTCCGTGTTTTTGTTTGCGTTCTCATTAAAAAGTAGTAATTTTGCAGCCGTAAATAAATGTAGCAGTATCGTTTACTATATACATTATATTATATAGAGTGCTTGATAAACCTCTTAAAAAACAAGATTATGCAGAAAAACAAGAAAACCGTGAGTGTGCTGTTTTTGCTTTTCAGTACGCTTTTCTGCGTTTGTCTTATTACGGCAAACGTGCTTGAGACAAAGCAAATTGCGTTAGGTCCGATTAGTGTAACAGGCGGATTAATCGTCTTCCCCGTTTCGTACATCATCAACGACTGCGTTTGTGAGGTATGGGGCTATGGAAAAACCCGATTGCTGATATGGTTGGGTTTCGCTATGAACTTCATCTTTGTCCTCTTTGGAGCATTGTGCGACATATTGCCCGCTGCGCCTTACTGGCATAACGAAGAAGGCTTTCATGCAGTGTTCGGTCTTGCGCCACGTATCGCTTTCGCATCATTCTTAGCGTTCATCGTCGGTTCGTTCGTCAATGCTTATGTGATGAGTCGCATGAAACTCTCGTCGGGCGGCAAGAACTTCTCGGCTCGCGCCATACTCAGTACGGTGTACGGCGAGGCAGCCGATTCGATTATCTTCTTCCCGCTTGCGCTCGGAGGAGTTATCCCTATGAGCGAATTGCCAGTGTTGATGATTTCGCAGGTAGTGCTTAAGACACTCTACGAGATAATCGTTCTGCCTCTTACCATACGCGTTGTGCGTTGGACAAAGAAGTTTGAGGGCGAGGACAACTTCGATACCAATATGAACTATAGCATCTGGCGAATATTCAATATTTAAGACAACGTAGAGGTTAATGTGCTTTAAAATGTAGTATATATAAAATGTAGTATATATAATAAGTATATAAATGGCAACAAATTCAGATAATCGCCGCGACGAAGGCTTGCAGGCACTCGGAGCGAAGACAAAGTATCGTGACGACTATGCGCCGGAAGTGCTTGAGACATTTGTCAACAAGCATCAGGGCAACGACTACTGGGTGCGTTTCAACTGTCCGGAGTTTACATCGCTGTGTCCGATTACCGGTCAGCCCGACTTTGCGGAGATACGCATATCGTATGTGCCGGACGTAAAGATGGTGGAGAGCAAGAGCTTGAAGCTCTACCTTTTCAGCTTCCGTAATCATGGCGACTTCCACGAGGACTGCGTGAACATCATTATGAAAGACCTCGTGAAGCTTATGGATCCTAAGTATATTGAGGTGACTGGTCTCTTCACACCGCGTGGAGGCATTTCTATATGGCCTTATGCCAACTACGGCAAGCCAGGAACAAAGTATGAAAAGCTCGCAGAACGTCGTTTTGAGGAGCACGATTTGCGTGGATAATAACATCGTTAGGTGCAGTTGTGGGCAACTGCACCTTTTCTCGTATATAATAACTACCTAAAAATTAATGTAATAAGTATGAAGAAAATCTTTTGTACAGTGATGTTGGCACTCGCCATGTCTGCCGGTGTTTCTTCCGAAAATGCTGCTAACAGCACAGCCGGAACCGCTGCCGACAAGGCTGTTGCGAACAAGTATGTGCCAACAGAAGGCAATCTCGCAGCACGCTCTCATTTCCAAGACTCTAAGTTCGGCATCTTCCTCCATTGGGGACTTTACAGTATGCTTGCCACCGGCGAGTGGACAATGACAAACAACAATCTTAACTACAAGGAGTACGCCAAGCTTGCAGGTGGTTTCTATCCCTCAAAGTTCAGTGCACGCGAGTGGGTGTCAGCAATCAAGGCTTCCGGTGCAAAGTATATCTGCTTCACAACACGCCACCACGAGGGCTTCTCAATGTTCCATACGAAATATTCAGACTATAACATCGTTGACGCTTCGCCGTTCAAGCGCGACGTCGTGAAGGAACTTGCCGACGAGTGTCATCGTCAGGGCATAGGTTTGCACTTCTACTACTCGCACATCGACTGGGGACGCGAGGACGCACCGCTCGGACGCACCGGTCTTGGCACTGGCCGCCCGAAAGAGGCGCAGAACTGGGACAGCTACTATCAGTTCATGAACAATCAGCTCACAGAGTTGCTCACCAACTATGGCGAAGTGAACGCTATCTGGTTCGACGGCTGGTGGGATCAGGATATCAATCCGTCGTTCGACTGGCGCTTGCCCGAGCAGTATGCGCTCATACATAAGCTGCAGCCCTCTTGCCTTATCGGCAACAACCACCACTCTCAGCCGTTCGACGGCGAAGACTTCCAGATGTTCGAACGCGACCTTCCTGGCGAGAATACTGCCGGTCTGTCGGGTCAGGCAATCAGCAAACTTCCGCTTGAGACCTGCGAGACCATGAACGGCATGTGGGGCTACAAGATTACTGATCAGAACTATAAATCTACCAAGACTCTCATTCATTATCTCGTGAACGCTGCCGGACGCAACGCCAATCTGCTTATGAACATCGGTCCGCAGCCAGACGGCTGTCTGCCTGAGGTTGCTGTGCAGCGCCTGAAAGAGATGGGCGAGTGGATGAAGGTTTACGGCGAGACAATCTACGGCACACGTGGCGGACTCGTTGCTCCGCACGATTGGGGTGTGACAACACAGAAGGACAATCGTCTCTTTGTGCATATTCTCAACTTGCAGGACCGCTCACTCTTCCTGCCTATCGGCTCGAAAAAGATTCGCAAGGCTGTCGACTTCGCCACACGCAAGGCTGTGAAGACACAGAAATGCGACGGTGGCGTGCTGATTTCTCTCGACGAAGTGCCCACAGATGTTGACAAAGTAATAGAAATTCAGCTCTAATATTTACTAAAAAAGCGTTGATATTACTGAGTAATTGAATTTTTTTCTCTAATTTTGCATATTTGAAGAGGTGTGCAGTGGCTTAAAGTCACGCTATCTCTTCAAATTGCGTTATACGAACAATAAAAAATCAACTAATAGAGATGAAAAAGAAAATCCAGTTCAGTCTCGTTTATCGAGATATGTGGCAGTCTTCTGGCAAGTTCCAGCCACGCAAAGACCAGTTGGAGCGCATTGCTCCCGTGATTATCGATATGGGTTGCTTTGCCCGTGTTGAGACAAACGGCGGAGCTTTCGAGCAGGTAAACCTTCTCGCAGGCGAGAATCCAAACGATGCAGTACGCGCTTTCTGCAAGCCTTTCAATGAGGTAGGTATCAAGACCCACATGCTCGACCGTGGTCTTAACGCTCTGCGTATGTACCCCGTGCCTGACGACGTTCGCGCCCTCATGTACAAGGTGAAGGCAAAGCAGGGTACAAACATCACACGTATCTTCGATGGTCTGAACGACGTTCGCAATATCATTCCGAGCATCAAGTGGGCAAAGGAAGGCGGCATGACTCCGCAGTGTGCTCTCTGCATCACCAACTCTCCGGTTCACACTCTGGAGTACTACATGAACATTGCCGATCAGCTTATCGCTGCCGGCGCAGAGGAAATCTGCTTGAAGGATATGGCTGGTATCGGTCAGCCTGCATTCCTCGGTAAACTCACAAAGATGATCAAGGACAAGTATCCTGAAATCATCATCCAGTATCACGGTCACTCAGGTCCTGGTCTCTCAATGGCTTCAATCCTTGAGGTTTGCCAGAACGGTGCCGACATCATCGATACAGCTATCGAGCCGTTGTCATGGGGTAAGGTGCATCCGGACGTTATCTCTGTTATCAGCATGTTGAAGAACGAGGGCTTCGACGTTCCCGAAATCAACATGAGCGCATACATGAAGGCTCGTGCCATGACTCAGGAGTTCATTGACGAGTGGCTCGGCTACTTCATCAACCCTGGCAACAAGATCATGTCTTCGCTCCTCCTCGGTTGCGGTCTGCCTGGCGGTATGATGGGTTCAATGATGGCTGACCTCGGCGGTATGCGTACCACTATTAATAATGTGCGCAAGAAGAACGGTCTTGACGAGCTGTCGATGGACGACCTCCTCATCAAGCTCTTCGACGAGGTGGAATACGTATGGCCACGCGTAGGCTACCCTCCATTGGTAACACCGTTCTCACAGTACGTGAAGAACATCGCTCTTATGAACCTCCTCACTCTCGAGCAGGGCAAGGGACGCTTCGTGATGATGGACGATTCTATGTGGGGTATGATTCTCGGCAAGTCGGGTAAGATCCCCGGAACTATCGATCCAGAGCTCGTAGAGCTTGCAAAGAAGCAGGGCCGTGAGTTTACCGATGTTGACGCTCACACACTTCTCACCGACGCTCTCGACGACTTCCGCAAAGAAATGGCAGAAAACGGATGGGAGTGCGGTCAGGACGACGAAGAGCTTTTCGAGCTCGCAATGCACCCAGAGCAGTATCGCAACTACAAGAGCGGTCAGGCTAAGAAGAACTTCCTCGCCGACCTTCAGAAGCTCAAGGATGCCAAGCTCGGTGCTAACCTCTCTCCCGAGCAGCTCAGCGCTTACAAGCACGCTAAGGCAGACGCTGTTGTTGCTCCGGTTAAGGGTGACATCTTCTGGGAGTTCTCAGGCGAGGGCGAGTGCGCACCTACTGTAGAGCCGTTCATCGGCAAGGAGTACAAGGAGGGCGATGTGCTCTGCTACATCCAGGCTCCTTGGGGCGAGTTTGTAGAGGTGCCGGCTGCTCTTGGTGGCAAGCTCGTTGAGATCAACGCAAAGCGTGGCTCAAAGGTACAGAAGGGCGACGTGATTGCATACATCGAGCGCGAGCACGAGTAAAAATATATGTATAAGCAAATAATCGACAAATACTACGTAGGATGTGATGCGTTGCGTCATATCCTACTCACTCATAGCCAATCTGTAGCGCAACGTGCGCTGCAGATTGCTTCGTTACATCCCGAACTACATATCGACTGCGACTTTGTAGAGCAGGCTGCGATGCTTCACGACATCGGAATCATCCGCGTAGATGCCCCAGGTATAGAGTGTCACGGCACGGAGCCGTACATACGTCATGGTGTCTGTGGTGCTGAGATGCTGCGCAGCGAGGGATTGCCCGAGCGTTACGCCCGTGTCTGCGAGCGTCATACCGGCGCCGGACTGACCCTTGACGACATCGTTTCGCAAGATCTGCCATTGCCACATCACGACTTGCAGCCCGAAACAATAGAGGAGAAACTTATCTGTTATGCCGATAAGTTCTACTCGAAGACACATCTCGACCGCGAGAAGACCATAGAACAGGCAGAACGTTCGCTCGCCAAGTTCGGTGGCGACACATTGGCACGGTTCCGCAAGATGAAGGAACTCTTTGAGCCAGAGAAGTAAACAACAAGAACCAACATTATTCAAATTGAGAACAAAGACAGCTATAGCCCTATTGCTTTGCGCCATCATGTTTGTGATGGCAAGTGCTGACGCACCCTCTAAGCAACGCAAGAAGAGAGCGAAAGTTCTTCGCGACTCAATAGAGATAAGTGATATTGCGGATACCATTTTGCGCGATTCGTTGTCGGCTAACGACACTATGCTTACTCTTACTGTTGACACAACGCTCGCATTAGGCGTTGACACAACCAAGATGGACTCTCTGCAACTCGCTATCTACCACCACAATAAGGCTATCGACGACTCCATACGCCTCGACTCAATCAACCGCCAGCGTGCGGGAGGCATCAACTCTCCAGTAAACTATTCGGCAAACGACTCTCTCGTGTACGACGCCGTCACGAAGACTGCACGTCTTTATGGTAGCTCCACCGTGAAATACGAGAATATGGACCTCGCTGCCGAGCGCATACATATGAGCATCGACTCATCCTTAGTACACGCTACCGGAGCCAAGGACAAGGCTGACACCACCGGCATGACACTCTTCGGCACACCTGTGTTCTCCATGGGCTCTGACAAGTACGAGAGCGACACCATGGCGTTCAACTTCAAGACAAAGAAAGGCCTTATCAGCAACGTGTACACACAGCAGGAGGACGGTTTCTTGCGTAGCGAGATATCGAAGCGCAGTCCGAACGGTGACATCTTCCTTCAGCACGGTCGCTATACCACTTGCGATGCCGAGCACCCCGACTTCTATATAGCTCTTTCGCGTGCGAAGGTGCGCCCTGGTAAGGAAGTGGTGTTCGGACCTGCTTATCTTGTGGTTGCCGACGTGCCTCTGCCGTTTGCCATTCCTTACGGCTTCTTCCCGTTCACCAAGAGCTATTCGAGCGGCTTCATCATGCCTACATACGGCGACGAGAGCAACCGCGGCTTCTATCTGCGCGACGGTGGCTACTACTTTGCCATCAGCGACAAGATGGACCTGAAACTTCTCGGCGAGATATACACAAAAGGCTCGTGGGGACTCTCCGCTGCTATGAACTACACCAAGCGCTATCGCTTCAGTGGCAGCTTCTATGCAAGTTTTCAGGACACACAGACCGGCGACAAGGGAATGCCCGACTTCACCCGTCAGAAAAGCTTCAAGATACAGTGGAGCCACCGCCAGGATCAGAAGGCAAACCCTTACAGCTCGCTCTCAGCCAGCGTCAACTTCGCTACGTCGAGCTACGAGCGCAACAACCTCAGCTCGCTCTATAATCCGCAGACTCTCACGCAGTCGACACGCACATCATCCGTGTCGTGGAGCACAACGTTCTCGAGTATCGGTTTGTCGCTCAGCTCCACAGCCAACCTCTCGCAGAACATGCGCGACTCGTCGATAGCGATGACATTGCCCGATCTTAACATCTCGCTCTCGCGTTTCTACCCCTTCAAGCGTAAGCACGCTGCGGGCGACGAGCGTTGGTACGAGAAAATCTCGATGTCGTACACGGGTCACATCTCCAACAGCATCAACACCAAGGAGGACAAGCTGCTGCACTCCAGCCTGATAAAGGACTGGCGCAACGGCTGGAACCACTCGATACCTATCAGTGGCAACTTCACGCTGTTCAACTATATCAACATTTCGCCGTCGTTCAACTTCCAGGACCGCATGTACACGCACAAGGTGATGCGCTCGTGGGATGCTGCTGCGCAGCGCGAGGTATGCGATACTATATACGGTTTCAACAACGTGTACAACTATAGTATGTCTATCGGTGCGTCGACGAAGCTTTACGGTTTCTATATGCCGAGCCGTAAGATATTCGGCGATAAGATTCAGGCTATTCGCCACGTGCTGACTCCGTCTGTGAGCTTCAGTTATGCGCCCGATTTCAGTGCGTCGCGCTATGGCTACTACAAGACTTATCAGCGTACGAACGCTGACGGTTCGGTGGACTTGGTGGAGTACTCGCCTTATAAGGATCAGCTCTTCGGGGTGCCGGGCAAGGGCAAGACGGGCAACATCGCGTTCGACCTCTCGAACAACGTGGAGATGAAGGTGAAGAGCAGTAAGGACTCCACGGGGTTCAAGAAGCTTAGTATTATCGACGAGTTGGGTTTGTCGATGAGCTACAATATGGCTGCCAAAGAAAAACCGCTTTCCGACCTCACCATGCGCATCCGCCTCAAGTGGTGGAAAAACTACACGTTCAACATGACGGCTGTCTTTGCGTCGTATGCCTACGAGCTCGACAAGAACGGTCGTCCTTATGTGGGTAATCATACGCTTTGGGGTATGGGTAAGTTTGGACGCTTCCAGGGTACATCGCAGAACTTCTCGTTCACGCTCACGCCTGACAAACTTAAGAAATGGTTCGGCGGTGGCGACGACAAGGAGCGCAAGAAGCGTAACGGAAAGGACGAGGAGGACGGCATTGACACCGACGTGGAGTCGAACGTGGACGATACGATGGTGAACGCCCAGCGTGGCGCGCGCAAGAAGAGTGGGGGTGGCAAGGCCGAAACGGATGCTGACGGCTACATGCGCTTCAACATGCCGTGGTCGCTCACGTTCGGCTACGGCATCACGATGCGCGAGAACACGGGTGGCAAGTTCAACACGAAGACGATGCGCTATCCGTACAAGTTCTCGCAGAACCTGAACGTGAGCGGCAACCTCCGCCTTAGCGACGGCTGGAACATCTCGTTCTCGAGCGGTTACGACTTCGACCAGAACAGACTCTCGATGACCACGGCTTCGCTGCAGCGCGACCTGCATTGCTTCAACATGGCGTGCTCCGTAGTGCTTGCTCCGTACACAAGCTATAACTTCTCGTTCCGCTGTAACGCTGCTACGCTTACGGATGCGCTGAAGTATGACAAGCGTTCGGGTTACAGCAATGCCGTACAGTGGTACTAAAAGAGAGTGTGAGGATGTTCTTGCTCTGGCAAGCGGCAGAGCCGAGCGGCGAGGGTGAATAAAGAATAGAAGCGTATGGATTCATTATTTCTACTTCAGTTTGCATGTTTCATATTCATGCTTATCAATGGGCTGTTTGTGGGTCTCTCTCATCTTCATGTAAGATGGGAGAACAAGCGGTATGAGCGTTCACGGTGGATGATCGTTGTCGCCATGATAGGACTGGCGATACAATATGCGGTGCAGATGGTTTTCGGATTCCGTGCTGCCGACGACAGTCTTGGGGCGGTCATCAACATTCTCGTCTATACGCCCTGCTTCTCGCTTATCTCTTTAGGTATCTACAACATAGAGACCACACGTTCCAACCTCAGAAAGATGATACTGATGTGTAGTGGCATTTATGCTGCCATCATTGTGGCCTTTTGTGTGGGTATCAGTCTTCATCATAGCCTGTATATCAGAGAAGGGCTTTATCTGATGCTTGCGTTGTTTTGCCTAAGTGTTTTATATTGCATATACATGATTATTCAGGAGATGATTAGGCGTAAGAATATGTTGGAGACAATGGCGGCAACAGACTTATTGCCTTACGTAAGATATTCGCGTGCAAGTGTCATCATTCTATGGCTCGCTGTTCTCGCCATGCCAGTTGCCATCTTTTCTACCACCTTATTATATATAGTAGGCCCTGCCGTATTGCTTGCCTTGTTGTTCTTCAACCTTACATTTATCGCTCTTGGCAGCAGTTATATTCCAACAGAAGAACTCCTGTATAAGGAAGAGGAATCGATGAAGCCGAATGTGGAGTGTGGAGCATCGGGGGGGGGTAAATCCTTTTTCGGAAGGGCAGAAAAGCCCTCGGGAGGCTACCACAAAGCGTATGAACCCGATTTCGGAGGAGCGTAGAGTATTCGTACAGCAAAAGCTTGATGAGTGGTGTGCGAATGGAGGCTATAAGGACAGCAACGTAAATATGTTGACGCTTTCTCGTACACTTTGTATATCAAAGAACGAATTGAGCCTGTTTTTCGATCAATGCTTGCACTCTAACTTCCGAATATGGCTCAGCGAGATACGTTTCAACGCTGCAAAGAAGATGATGTTGGAATATCCGGATTATAGCAACGACATCATTTCAGCCGAGTGTGGATTCTCTTGTCGCACTCATCTTTACCGAATCTTCAAGACAAAAGAAGGCTGTTCTCCTACAGAATGGAGAGGCTTCCAATCTACAGATACAGCACAAAATGATTCAAATTGAGTATAACCATTTTTCGTAAAATACCAAAGAAAAAGCAAAATCTTTATTGAGAAACAGCCAAAAAGGTGTCGTATTCATAGGAATGCGACACCTTTTTGGTATGAATGCGACATTTGAACAGTGAAAAACTGCACCTTCTTTCGGGGCAATACACTATATTTGCAACATGAAGGAAATAATAGAAACTATGCCAAGGATAGAGTTAGCCCTGATTATCATCGGGGTGTTTGTACTCATATTATGTATTATCTTCGGATATGCCATGATACATGAGTACAGGATGTATCTTGAGAATCATTGGAAGGCTCGTATAGCTTTCGTGACTTCATCAAGAGAGAACGCTTTTATATCTTTTTGCTGTTGGCATCCATATTTATCTTTCTGACAAACCTCTTGTATTTCCTGGAATGAAAAAAAATAAACGAAATAATATGGTAAATCATTTAACAACAAAAAATCGGTTGCTGGTCGCAATGCTTGCATTTATTCTTCCATTTGCTTTTGTGAAAGCAGAAGTAAAAGAAGACGGAAAGACTATTTCGCAAGGCTGGTACGTCGGAGTAGAAGGTGGAATGCCTTTCGGTTTCTCTACTTTCTCAAGTTTCGGACACGACAAGACTCACCTTGGTTGGGCTGCAGGCTTATATGGCGGCTATCGTTTCAACTCCATCTTCTCGACTGAGTTATCTGCCAAGTATGGAGAGGTAAATATGTCTGCACAAGACTGCTGCGTAGAACGTAACTATTGGTTGGGTAGCGACGGTGTGCGTTACAATGCAGGTGTCTTAGGCATGGACAGTTGGGAGTATGCCGATTTGAAAAGCCGTGTCAGGATGGGCAGATACGGAGCAAGAGTGAACGTTCATCTCCTTGGACTGTTCCATAAGACAGCTAACAGCCGATGGGATTTGGCTGTCTCGCCTCATATATATGCAGTAACGACCAAGGCTGATATCCAGACTATAGCCGATGATGCCAAGGTGATGAAAGGTTCTGCAAACTGGCATTTGGGTTATGGTGCAGACTTGCAGGTTGGTTATCAACTGACTTCATGCCTGAAATTGGGCATCTATTCCGGTTTGACCCGTCTTACTGGCGAACGTATGGACGGAATGCCGGAGCATCTGCATAAGAACAACTTTGTTTGGGAGAGTGGCATAAGGTTGGGGATAAGCTTCGCAAAGGCTAAAAAGAAGAACATGGATGTGGAAACAACGCCGATAGCAGAACCCGAAGTGAGGACAACAGAACCTGAAGTGCAGCAGCAGGTGACTACTCCTAAGGAGACCGCCCTCCAGCAGGAGACCGCCGAAAAGGCTGCGACAAGAGTGGGAGAGCAAGAGGTGGTTGAACAGCCGAAGGCGACATTCCCCGTTGTCTACTTCGCTTTCAACAGTATCGGCATCAAGCAGAGCGAGCTGTCTAAGCTGAATGGTATCCTACGTACATTGAAGGAGAATCCGAAGATGAAGGTGACGGTAACAGGTTGGTGTGACACAAAAGGCAGCGTGGCTGTCAATAAACGTATATCTCGCCAGCGTGCAGAAGCCGTAAAAACCTGGCTTGCGAAGAATGGCATAGAGGCTAATCGCATTACTGCCATAGGAAATGGTAGCGATGACACCCAAGATGCGGATAAGGCTCGCCGAGTAGAGACTAAAGACAATCATAAGTAACCCATAAAACAAGATAGAAAATGAAAGCAAAAAGAAGATTTAATATTTGGTTATGGGTGCTGTTATGCGTCCCATGCCT
>UMIA01056131.1_pt1 | contig 36857 bp, 48 predicted proteins | sample 1965701 | NCBI WGS metagenome assembly UMIA01 (sample SAMEA4836113, study PRJEB28245) | human gut metagenome | biome: gut microbiome; material: fecal sample | place: Denmark | collected 2008 | reverse complement strand
GCCGTCCCGTCCCCTGCGGGGCGGTCCCCGGACCTATGCGCGGCTGTCGGTGCTGCGGGGCGGCTTCCGCTCCCTGGTGCCGGTGCTGGCAGGCGTGTGCGCGGCCGTCCTGTTCTGCCAGCTGTCGGGTATCGTTATCCGCTATGACGGACAGCTGCGGGACCTGCGGGCAAACAGCTCTGTCCGGGGCAATATGACGGACATCAGCGGCAAGTATACCACCGATCTGGTGCTGGATGAGCGGGTGCTGGACCAGATCGGCCAGCTGCCCGGCGTCAGTGAGCTGACAAGGCTGACGGCTACGCCCTACTACATCGCGGGAGTGTACCGGGGCAGCGAGCTGGTGGCCGGACCCGGCCTGCCGCTCCAGCCCACCACCACCTTTGAGAGCGAACGGTATATGGCGAATCTGTCCTCCGGGCCGGACCTGGTGTTTATCGACCGGCTGGAGGGTGCGCCGGAGTTTATGTACAGCACGTCCATCGAGACCCAGTGGCTGGAGGGTTACGATTCCAGCTGCTTCCAGATGGATTGGGATGCGTCGTTGGACCCGGAAACGGCAGAGAATCGGTGCGTCATCTCCACGGACATGATGGACCAGTACGGCATCCGGCTGGGCGACTGGATCTGGCTGGAGGTTCGGTGCTCGAGCGCTTACAGCTACAGCAGAAGCCAGATAGGCCTCCGTGTGGTGGGCGCTTATGCCCAGACGGGCCGGGCCAACAATATCTACACGAACCTGAGCATGCTGCACTACCCCTACGTATACGACGAGGATCTGGAGCTCTGCACCCTGGGCGGCGTCTACCTGGCCAAGTCCATCAGCGGCGCCACGTTTAAAATCGCTGACTGCACAGATCTGACGGCGGTGAAGCAGGCTCTGTACGACATGGAGCTGTCCGCCGTGGGCAAGCTCCGGGCCGTCCGGAACTTCGTCATCATCAACGACGCGGCATACCTGAACACAGAGCGGGCCGCCGCCCAGCGCCTGTGGTACATGCAGCACCTGTTCCCGGTGGTGTACGCCATCGCCCTGGGCCTGGCATACCTGATCGCGTTCCTACAGGTGCAGTCCCGGCGGAAGGAGCTGCGCACCATGCGCAGCGTAGGTGCGGACAGCCGCACCGCCTATTGGAGCCTGTATTGGGAGCAGCTGATGCTGGCGGCCCTGGGGGCCGTGCTGGGGGCGGGCCTGTGCCTGGCTCTGGGCTGGGGCACCGCCCTGGGCCTGGGCCTTACTGCCGCCTTCGCCGTGCTGTGGCTGCTGGGAGCCCATGTGGCTCTGCGCAGGGCCAACAGCCGCCATATTCTGAAAAACCGCAGGGAGGTTGAATGATATGTCCATTCTGGAACTGAAAGATGTCTGCTATAGCTACAGTGCGGAAAAGCCGGTGCTGCGGGGCATGAACTGCACCTTTGAATGCGGCACGCTGTACGCCCTGGTGGGCAAATCCGGCGCGGGCAAGAGCACGCTGCTGAGCCTGATGGCGGGGCTGGACCTGCCGGACAGCGGCCAGGTGCTGTTTGAGGGCACCCCCATCGGCGACATGGACCTGGACGAGTACCGCCGCCGGAAGGCTGCGGTGATCTATCAGGATTTCGCCCTGTTCCCGCTGCTGACGGCCCTGGAGAACATCGAGTACCCCATGGAGCTGTGCCGCGTGGAGGCCCAGGAGGCGGAGCGCCAGGCCCGGGAGCTGGCCCGGCGGGTGTCCCTGCCGGACGAGCTGCTGGACCGGTATCCCACCCACATCAGCGGCGGTGAGCAGCAGCGTGTGGCCATCGCCCGGGGCCTGACCATGGACCGGCGGCTGCTGCTGGCGGACGAGCCCACCGGCAACCTGGACAGCGAAAACAGCGACAACATCATTGATCTGCTGCTGCGGCTGGCCCACGAGGAAAACCGCTGCGTCATCGTGGTGACCCACGATCTGACGGTAATGGACCGGGCCGATGTGGTGTACCGCATCAGCGACGGCCTGCTGCAGCGGCGGCAGAAAGAAAAATAGCGCAAAAAAGAGAAGGCCGGGGCCTTCTCTTTTTTACAGGCTGTCCCCGCAGGCAAAAAGCCTGCGGGGATGCGTTATTCATACCCTGTGCTCAGATACGCTTCCACTTCACGCCGACGGAGCCGGAGGCTTTGGGGGCTGATCGCGGTCCACATAGTGATAAGCCTCCGTGGGCATATTGCGGCGGCGCAGACGCTGGTCCACCAGGTGTTTCACCAGCACCTGGATGCAGGCAAACACCGGCACGCCCAGGAACATGCCCAGGACGCCGCCGAAGCCGCCGCCCACCAGAATGGCCACCACCACCCAGAAGCTGGAGATGCCCGTGGCGTTGCCCAGGATCTTCGGACCCAGGATGTTGCCATCAAACTGCTGGAGGGCGATAACGAAAATCACGAAAAACAGGCACTTTTTGGGGCTGACCAGCAGGATCAGGAAGGCGCTGGGCACCGCGCCCATAAAGGGACCGAAGAAGGGGATCACGTTGGTGACGCCCACGATGAGACTGACCAGGGGGGCATAGGGCATTTTCAGCAGAGTGCAGCCAATGAGACACAAAATGCCGATGATGAGAGAGTCCAGCAGCTTGCCCCGGACGAAGCCGCTGAAAATGCCGTCGGCCCGGCGGACAGCCCGGGCGATCCAGTGGGCGTGGTCCTCCTTGCACACGCCGTACAGCAGCTTGCAGCAGCGGGCCAGGCTCTGCTCCTTCATGGCCAGCATGTACACAGATACAATGATGCCCACCAGAAAGTCCATGGCGAAGCTCACCAGGCCCCAGATGCCGGAGATAAGGCCGCCGGTGATGGTGGTGAGCATCTGCTGGGCCCCGGGGAGAATTTTGTTGGTGAGGATATCCAGCAGGTTTTTATAATAAGTATCCAGGTTCTCGTTGACCCAGTCCTCCACCGTGGGATTCTTGTCCAGCAGGTTCACAATCCAGGTGTAGATCTTGTCATAGTAGGTCTCGGCGTTGTTGATCAGCATCACCACGCTGTCTACCAGCTGGGGAATAACCACGCTGAACATCAGATACAGCAGCAGCAGGACAATGGCCCAGGTCAGCAGGATGCTGACGGCCCGGAGCCAGCCGGCAGCGTGAGGAATGGTTTTTCCCTCCAGACCCTTTATGCGGCCCAGGCCCGAGCGGATCAGCCGCTCAATCCAGTTGACGATGGGGGCCAGCAGATATGCCATCACCAGGCCCACCAGCACCGGCGACAGAATGGATGCCAGCTTCGACACCATCCGCTGCAGCGTGCCGTTCATATAAAACGTGTCATAGAACACCAGAATGGCGCAGACGGTGAGAAAAATCGTCAGGCCCCATTTCAGATAGCTGCTCTTTCCTTTCATAAAGGTCTCTCCTTTTATACGGCCGTGAAAGCCTAATCGACTATTCTATATAGTAACGGAAGACAGCCGTTTTTGCAACGGTGGGAACGTGAACGTTTTGTTAAAATTCCCAAATGCTTGCAATTCAACGGGGAAAGCGTTATAATGGCAGAACTGTTATGCGCTCCCCCGCTGACGGGGCGATGGAGAAAAAGGAGACTGTTCATGGATAAGACACTGCTGTTCATTGTCAATCCCCGGGCGGGCAAGACCAAGTCCAGCGCCCCCCTGTTCGACGCCGTGGCTACCTTCGGAAAGGCCGGGTATCTGGTGAAGGTGGCGCTGACCCAGGCGGCGGGAGACGCTGCCCGGTTCGCCGCCCAGTGGGGCGGAGATTTTGACCTGGTGGTGTGCGCCGGAGGAGACGGTACCCTCAACGGGACGCTGTCGGGCCTGATGCAGCTGGAAACCCGGCCGCCGGTGGGGTATCTGCCCAACGGCAGCACCAACGACTTTGCCGCCAGCCTCCGCATCCCCGCCACCGTTCCGGAGGCGGCCCGGGCCGTGGTGGAGGGTACGCCCCGGCCCCTGGATCTGGGCACCCACAACGACCGGTATTTTTCGTATGTGGCGTCCTTCGGAGCTTTCACCAAGGCGTCGTACTCCGCGCCCCAGGAAACGAAAAATGCCCTGGGCCACTTTGCCTATATCCTGGAGGGCATTAAGAACCTCGATTCCCTGCGGCCTTATCGCTGCGCGGTGGAGGCAGACGGCGAGATGTTTGACGGGGACTTTATTTTCGGCGCGGTATGCAACTCCACTTCTCTGGGTGGGTTGGTGAAGCTGGATCCCAAGCGGGTCCACATGGATGACGGTATGTTTGAGCTGATGCTGCTGCGGATGCCAAAGACGGCCCTGGACCTGCAAAACCTCATTACGGCGCTGAACCGAATGGACTACGACTATCCGGGGGTGATCTTCCGCCACGTCCGCAGTGTCACCGTCACCACCAGAGAGGATATTCCCTGGTCTCTGGACGGTGAGTACGCCCCCAGCGCCCCTCGGGTGGAGATCCGGAACCTGCACAGCGCCGTGCGGCTGATGATCAAGGAGGACGAATAAATTGGAAGCCTGCCGCGAGAGCGGCAGGCTTTTTCTTGTCCGGAAAGGGATCACCGAATCTGCAAACGGTGGCAGCAGCCGGGGGCCAGATGCGTCTCCAGTTCCCGGCAGAAAGCGGGCAGCTTCTCCTCCGGAACGATACACAGCGCCGTTCCGGCGAAGCCGCCGCCGTGGACCCGGACAGCACCCTGGCCCCGCAGCATACGGCGGCACAGAGCCAGGGTCACAGCCAGGGCCTGGTGCTCCGCCGCGCCGGCGGGGGCGATATTCTGGAGGTATTCCCAGGAGGATGCACCGGACGCATTGATCAGAGACAGAAAGCCCGGGACGTCGCCGGATTCCAGAGCACGGACCTGGGCCAGGACCCGGCGGTTCTCGTCAAACACATGAATGGCCCGCAGGACGGCCCGGTCCCCAGCCAGGCGGCGCACCTCCGGCAGGCGACGGTAGAATGCGTCCTCATCCACCTGGCGCAGGACCTCCGCATCAAACAGGCGGCACACCGCCTTCAAGTCCCGCGGGATGGCGGCGTATTGGGCGGTAAGGTCCGCGTGGTTCGCGCCGCTGTCCACAATGCACAGGGCATATCCGGGCAGGGCGGCGTTCAGGCGGCGCACCTCCGGTGCGGCGGGATCCCGGAAGTCCATGAATACCAGGCCGCCGGTGCTGGAGGCCAGCTGGTCCATAAGACCGCAGGGCTTACCGAAATAGACGTTCTCGGCCCATTGGGCCATTTGGGCAATTTCCACGGGCGTCAGGGAACCGCCGGCAAACAGTGCGCTGCCAATACGGCCCAGCAGCACCTCAAAGGCGGCGCTGCTGGAGAGGCCGGAGCCGGGCAGCACATCGGACTCCACCCAGGCGTCGAAGCCCTGCCAGAGGATGCCCCGCCGGGCAAAGGCGGCGGCCATGCCCCGGACCAGGGCGGCACTGGTGTTCCGCTCCCCCTCCCGGGGGGACAGCTGGTCCAGCGGCAGAGTCACCGGGTCATAGCCCCGGGAAAAGACCCGGACAACAGGGCTGCGGGTCAAACGGACCCGGGCCCGGGTGGTGCGGTCAATGGCGGCGGCCAGGACGCAGCCGCGCTGGTGGTCCGTATGGTTGCCGCCCAACTCCACCCGGCCGGGAGCGGAAAAGATCAGCTCGTTCATGGAACTCCCCTCCATAGAAAAAAGCCGGGGGACGCGGCGCGTCCCCCAGCTGGCAGTCTGTCTGATTTACTTGATGCCGGCGGCGACCATGCAGTCCAAAACCAGGGTCAGCACCACAAACACGGCGGCCACCCACTTGGTGTCCCGGGCCAGCTTGGCGTCCATGCTCTTGGCCTTGGAGCGGCTCATATAGGAATCGGCAATGCCGCCGATGGCCCCGGACAGGCCCTGGCTCTTGCCGGACTGGAACAGGACGATGAGGATCAGGGCCAGCGCCACCAGCAGCTGCACCACGGTGATGATGATAAGAACAGCGTTCATAACGGAACTCCCTCCAAATAATTCAGCCCTCTGGGGGCACTTTTCTCATAGTACACATTATATTACCACACCCGGGCCGGAATTTCAAGAGGAAAACCGTGATTTTTTCCGCCGCCGGAAAATTATAAGAAAAACCATCGAACATCTGTTGCAAACCCGGATTTTCTGTGGTATAATCGAAAAAAGTACCCGGTAAAGGAGCGGACATCATGGCCCAGCTGACCAAAATGCAGCAGAAAATCTATGACTACATCGTCCAGGCCATTCAGGACCAGGGGTATCCCCCCTCGGTGCGGGAGATCGGCGAGGCCGTGGGGCTGAAGTCCCCCTCCACGGTGCATTTTCACCTGAAGCATCTGGAGGAGCTGGGAGTCATCGGTAAGCAGGCCGGCAAGGGCCGGGCCCTGACGCTGACGGAGGTGTCCCGGGAGAGCCAGGCGTCTGAAAGCCAGCCGCCTGAAAGCCAGCCGCCCGAAAATCAGGTGCCCATTGTGGGCAATGTGGCCGCCGGATCGCCCATCCTGGCCCAGGAATGCATCGAGGATTACCTGACCTTTGATACCGGCGGACGGGACGGGGAATATTTTGCCCTGCGGGTCCGGGGCGAGTCCATGCTGGGCGCGGGCATCCTGCCGGATGACCTGGTGGTGGTGCACCAGCAGCCTGCCGCCAACAACGGAGAGATCGTGGTGGCCCTGCTGGGGGACGAGGCCACGGTGAAACGGCTGAAGCGCCAGGGCGGCCAGGTGTGGCTGATGCCGGAGAACGAAGCGTACAGCCCCATCGACGGCCGGGAGGCCCAGATCCTGGGCAAGGTAGCCGCCGTGATCCGCCGGTATTGACACGCCGGGCGGGAACCGCTATAATAAAGGGGAATCGAACAGCGCGACGATCGGAAAGAGTATGCCGCGCAGCTCCGGCAAGAGAGGGACGGTCACCGGCTGCAAGCCGTCCTGCGGGGTGCGGCAGAAGGTGCGTCCGGGAGCGCGCGGGATGTGGAAGCCCGCCGCATTGGCCTGCGTCACAGGCTGCAAGTGATAAACGAGAGTGGAACCGCGAGATATCGCCTCTCATGCCCCAGGGCATGAGAGGCTTTTTGTTTGCAGAGCGAAAATTGACCATAGAAGGAGAAAACGCCATGTATCTGTATAATTCCGCCACCCACAAAAAAGAGGAGTTCCGGACCCATACCCCCGGCCATGTGGAAATGTACACCTGCGGCCCCACGGTGTACCACTTTGCCCACATCGGCAACCTCCGCAGCTATATCATGGAGGACGTGCTGGAGAAGTACCTGCGCTACGCCGGGTACAGCGTCAACCGGGTCATGAACATCACCGACGTGGGCCACCTGACCAGCGACGCCGACCAAGGCGAGGACAAGATGCTCAAGGGCGCCCGCCGGGAGCACAAGACCGTCATGGAGATCGCCCAGTATTACACCGACGCCTTTTTCGAGGACTGCCGGAAGCTGAACATCAAGCGGCCCGACGTGGTGCAGCCGGCCACGGGCCTCATCGACGACTATATCAAGATCATCACCCGGCTCCTGGACACCGGCTACGCCTATGTGGCCGGGGGCAACGTGTATTTCGACACCAGCAAGCTGGAGCGGTACTATATCTTCAACGACCACAACGAGGAGGATCTGGCCGTGGGCGTCCGGGAGGGCGTGGAGGAGGATACCAACAAGCGCAATCGCAACGACTTCGTGCTGTGGTTTACCAAGTCCAAATTCGAGGATCAGGCTCTGAAATGGGACTCCCCCTGGGGCGTAGGCTATCCCGGCTGGCACATTGAATGCTCCGGCATTTCCATGAAGTATAACGGCGAATATCTGGACCTGCACTGCGGCGGCGTGGACAACGCCTTCCCCCACCATACCAACGAGATCGCCCAGTCAGAGAGCTATCTGGGCCATCCCTGGTGCCCCCAGTGGTGCCATGTGGCCCACCTGAACACCGAGGGCGGCAAAATGTCCAAGTCCAAGGGCGAATTCCTGACGGTGTCGCTGCTGGAGGAGAAGGGCTATGACCCCCTGGCGTATCGGTTCTTCTGCCTGCAGAGCCATTATCGTAAGAGCCTGGTATTCACTTGGGAGAACCTGGACAACGCCGTGGCGGCCTACAACAAGCTGCTCTCTAAAATCGCGGCCCTGACCCCCGGCAAGGGGGAGGTGGACCCGGCGGTCCTGGATGAGCTGAAGGCCCGGTTTACCAAGGCCATGGACAACGACCTGAATACCTCCATGGCAGTGACGGTGCTGTATGATGTGCTGAAGGCCAAAACCACCGACGCCACCAAGCTGGCTGCCCTGGACAGCTTTGACCAGGTACTGGGGCTGAAGCTGACGGAGAAGGCGGCGGCTCTGCGCAAGGCCCAGGAAGCGGCTCCCGCCGCAGGCGGCTTCACCGTCGTCAGCGAGGACGGCCGGGAGGATCCCCAGGTGGAAGCCCTGATCCGGGCCCGGGCCGATGCCAAGAAGGCGAAAAACTTCGCCGAGGCGGACCGCATCCGGGATGAGCTGAAGGCCCAGGGAGTGGAAATCACCGACGTTCCCGGCGGCGTGAAGTGGAAGCGTGCCTGAGCATAGAGTATGAAAAACGGATCCCCGTGGGCCAGAAGACTCACGGAGATCCGTTTTTTGAAAACTTATAAGCATGCTATCCCTATAACGGAGCTCATGAAATGCTATGTGGGTCTGTTTCCCGTGACAAGAGGCATACCGTCTCGACTGTTGTCCCATATTCCAAGGGAAGTTCTTTCACTTCCTCGCCGTCAATCGGCACAGGGAAATTGAACACAATGTTTTTAATCCAACAGCCGTCCTTCCTCTTTTCCGGAAACATATCGATTCGCTCAATAAAGGCTTTCATAAACTCTTTCTGCTCCGCTTCCGTTGCAGAATTGTAGACTTCATCAAACGCCAATAAAAGCTGATAGATATTATCACCGGAAATTTTCTCTTGTCTGATGCTGCGGATCTGATTTTGCAGCTCGTCAATCTGCGCTTCGATTTCACCTATCATATCATACTGTTCATCATAACGGCGCTGCAAATCCAAAATTTTTCTGTCATAATGGGCATCGTTAATGTCTAAGGTGTCCATCTGACGCTCCAATCGACCTTTTGTACCTAAAACCTGCTTTAACTGCCCTTGCAGAACAGCAACTTGTTTTTCCATATCTGCTGTATCAACAGCCGTTCCGATCTTCGCTTTAATTGCTTCCACAAACCGAGGCTTGTTGACCATAGCAGAAATGATTTTTGCCACCATTTTATTGATTTCCGTTTGCTCAATGTTGAGCCGGAAGCTGCATTCATGTCCCGTGGCTGTGACCGTGTTTTTGCAGTAGTAATAATACCTTGTTTTCTTGTCCTTGCTATGAGCTTTGGCAATATTGCCGTACATACTTTTGCCGCAGCATGGACATTTCAGGATGCCGGACAGGATGTGTGCATGGTCTGGATTATTCACCTTTTCCCGCTTAAAGGAATTGAGCTTACGTTTATCCTGTGCCAGTGCCCAATCTTCTTCGGATATGATAGCTTCATGCTGACCCTCGTAGATAGGGAACTCCGATTGCTCAACCACGTGCATTTCATTTCTCGTACCCTGTTTCTTTTCGGTTCTCCGTCTGCCATAAGCGATTTTACCCATATAAACAGGATTGTCAAGCACATCCAGCACAAAATCCCTCGAAAATCCGGGAATGGTATTGTTCTGCCGCAGCTTCTTTACATAGCCATTCCGGTTCAGATATTTGGCAACTCCGGCAACACCATCGCTGGTGTGGATATAGCGGTCATAGATGACACGGATAACTTCAACCTCATCTTCAGCAATGACGAGATTACCGTTTTCCAGCTTGTAGCCATAGGGAGCAAAGCCGCCGTTCCACTTACCCTCACGAGCCTTTTGCTCTCGTCCTGCCATTGTCTGTGTTCGGATATTCTCTCGCTCAATCTCCGCAACCGCAGACAGTACCGAAATCATCAGCTTACCGGCATCCTTGGAGCTGTCAATGCCATCTTCTACGCAAATCAGATTGACTCCAAAATCCTGCATGAGCTGCAAGGAGTTCAAAACATCTGCTGCATTTCTGCCAAACCGGGAGAGCTTAAAGACGAGTACATAAGAAACGCCATCTTTTCCATCTTGAATGTCGTTCAGCATCCGCTGGAACTCCTGCCGTCCTTGGATATTCTTTCCGGAAAATCCCTCGTCAGAATACTCTCCGGCAATAACCATATCCTCGTATGCCGCATATTTCCGCAGCTTATCTCGCTGGGCATCCAAGCTGTACCCATCAACCTGTATGGCGGTGGACACTCTTGTATATAGATAACATTTAATTTGCTTCTTTTTCAGAATCGCCACCTCCCTCATCCATTTCCTTTACCATCAATCCTTCGTTGCGGACATAATACTCCAAAAGCCAAAGGACATAGTCCGGTGCATGGCGATTATCCAGTTCCCACTCCGTCATGGTGCGATATGGGATATGGACACATTTGCAGAAGTCCTTCCGGTTCATGCCTGTGCTTTCCCGCAACTTTATAATTCTGTTTTTACTATCCATTTGATTTTCTCCATAAAACAAAAATACACGTTGCGTACTTATTATAGCATAGCTACTCTAAGTACGCAACGTGTAAATTGCAAATTTTTACGCAGCTTGTTTATTCAAAGGCTGCGCTTGTTTATCATCGTCGGAACACTCCGTTTCTTTCAGAGCATCCGCTTCTTTATTTTCCAAGACCTGATGACCATACTTTTGAATCAACCGGGTCATTACATCCACACAGCGGTCAAATGCCGCATTATATTTTGTTTCCTCATAATATTTAGTCAATAGGCAAATCCTCCATAAATTAAAGTTCCATATCCCGTCCGTGCTTGTGGGCAGGGATTGTGTGTTCACGAGTTTCCTTTCCTCTGGCGAGGATGGCAGAAAGAAAAGCCCTGACCCGTTCTGCTGCGATTTCCAACGCATCCAGATAGGGCTGGGCTTTTTCTTTCAGTGCTTGATATTTTTCGTCCAGTTCATCATGCCGCTGTTTCCAGATGGAAGCGGATTTTACAGCGGAAGCCAATTTTTCTTTCAGGCGATCATTCTCAGCATTGAAGATAATTCCGTTTGTTGCGTACCGTTTCAGGGTATCGCACTGGTCTGCTGTGAGGGTGACATTTCCGGTAAAGGAATTTTTCTTACCCATCGCTTCAATATCCTGCACGGTCATTGCTACCGTCTTTGCTGTCTTGGTTTCCTTTTGCAGAGCTTTCAGTTTCTTTTCTTGTTTCTCCACAGCGAATTGGGTATCCGCCAATGTCTGCTCCGATTGTGCCACCTGTGCTGTCACAGCTTCCAAACGCTGGGTTTCCGCTTGCACCTTAAACTGGGTAACGGTCAGATGTTCCTCGGTGCTGCCACGCTCTCCACGCTCCACATCGGTGTATCCGGCAGCTTGCATGAAATTGAAAAAGTCATAAAAGTAACGGCCCGGTCTGCCTTCGCCTCATCATAATGAGAGGTCGGCAGCATAAACCGAGTCGGCTCATAATTTTTCAGTTTTGGATAGTCTGCAGGTCGGACTCGTGCCATCACGCATCACCTCTCAGCAGGGTTTCGAGCTCATCCTCGCTTCCGCTGCTGGTGGTATCTGCAACGATGCGGGAACGGGATGCAGGCGTAAGGCCGAACTGCTCCGCAAAGCGGTTCATAACCTTCAGGTAGGTCTGCGCGATCGATACCTGCGGAACCTGCTGCCAGTAACCGGACGGTGTTTTCACGATCGTGCCGTGCTGGGTGATGAATTCCTCCGCTTCCTTCCAGCGGGCATACGCCTGACAGTAACCAGCAAAGGCTGCCATATCCACTTCAGTCAGCACGCCCATGAGCTCCATCTTCTTGGCGAGTCTGCGCCATTCCTTCTTTGCCTCCGGCTCCAGCCACTTCGGGCAGGAGGGAGCCTTTTTCTCTGGCCTCGGCTCTTTATTATTCAGTTTCCGTTTGCCCGGATTGCCTTCCAGCTCCTTGATTGCTGTCGGCGTGGGCTTTCTTCCTCGGGTCGCCATCTTCGGCACCTCCTTCCTCCGTATCTATCGGACCGAGCCATGACGGATCGGGTACGAACGCGTCATACGGCAGCTCGTGCCTATCGATTAAAAATCTGCGTGCCATATGATCACCTCCAAAAAGGCATAAAAAATAGACCCTCGCGGATCTTCGCTGCTACGAGATACAGCCCCGGAAGGGCCGTACTCGCCGATATTCTGATCGGTGTTTAGATCATGTCGTCTTCCAAAAGTTCATCAAAAACCTGCTCCAGAAAGGCTTCGACCTCCTCCCAGGTATCGAAGGTCCCTCGCGGTGCCCCGTAAGGTGCCTCGTGACTCCCGTCGCCGTGCTCGGTAAGGTAAAAGCTCTCGTCGGTCATCACAAGCTGGCCCTTATACTCGAAAAGGTATGCGGCTCCGGAAAAGCAATCCCAGCAGGCTTTGGCTTTCCCGGATAATCCCTCCGGTAGGCCGTACTCAATGGCGGTGGCTGCTCTATCTGGGTCATTCCGGTCGATGGGCTCAAGGTCGTTGTAAATGCGGGCATCTTTTCTTGCGTATTTCATCCTGCCGCCTCCTTACTGCTGCATCGCCCAAGCGATCGCGTGGCCGTCGTCCTCGAAGGCTACCTCGCTGGCGGCTGCAAGCCCGATCGTGCCTTCGCAGGAAAGGTCGTCGTCCAGGTGCTCGTAAACCGCTCCGAAGTAGCAGGGCTTGTTCTTTCCGTTGTAGTAATATCCGGCGAGGAGAACCTTATCTCCAAAGTTCAGGACCTTGCTCCAGCGGCATTCGAGGTCTTCCGGGGTGGTGGGGTTCGGCAGTCTGTAGGTTCTCGTTGCTTCGTTAATCGTCATGTTCTTGTCCTCCGTTTTTTGTGTTTTCCCTTTCGGTACTGTATTAATCACTCTAAAGCGGATATATAGCAAGTTAATCTTAAGCATAATGTGCACAAAGAATCGGAGGTACTTTTGGTGCACATATACGACCAACAGAGCCCGTAGGCTCCGTGGTCCGGCTGGGGAATGGCCGATGCTTATTTCAGGGAAAACCGGATGCCCATCACCTCGTAGGGCTTTTCGTCGCCCCAGCGGCTTTCGCGTCTGGTGATGGTGCAAAGGCCCTGCATCGTGCAGCCCGCTGTGGCGAACTGGTGAAGGTTCTCCATCACCGCTGTGCTCTGGTTGGTATAAACGAAGGTCGTAATCCCGGCCTTCCGCAGGGTCCCGATAAAGTCCGTGACCTCCTTCTCCCAAAGGAAGTCGTCCATCTCAAGCTCATCCTCCCCTCGGGAAAGGCTATGCGCCCAAGCCCGGTAGGCTTTGCTGACCCCGGACTCGAAGGGGAACTTGGCGGCTGCGTCTTCCGCGTACCAGGCCTTGAGCTCCTCAGAATCCCAGCCGTAGGTGTCGATGATCGGTTGCTTGCGGGCCTGCCGCGCGGCTCTTTCGACCTCCCAGTCGTGGCCGATCTTCTTCAGGTTTTCGAAGTAGGTGTTGTTCTTGTTCATCATGGTTTTGTACCTCCGTATGTGTGATTTCCTTTCAGTAGTGTATTAATCACTCTACGGGCCGGATATAGCAAGTTAATTCGAATCATATTCTGCACAAAGATCAGCGCCACTGATTGTGTACATTATGCCTCTCCAGTCAGGATGAAATGCGCGTATTCCTTCCGGTGTTCCTCCAGGTACAGAACCAGTTCATAAAAGTCCCGCTCGTAGGCAAGACGCTGGACCAGCGGCAGGTCAAACATGTTCGTAAGGCCAGTATCCCGGATCGCGAGGATCTGCTCTTTTACCTTCTCATCCATCAGTCGATCCTCCTGCAGTCGTCTTCGCCGTAAGCGACCCCGAGGCCGCAGCCGTTGTCCCAGTCCACATGGATCGTGCCGATCGCATCGACCCCGATGACGGTTCCGAGGGTCCCTATTGGTGGCACCTGTACATCGTCCATGCGAAGAAGCTCCACCCGGCAGCCTACCGGGAAGTCCTCCCGGAGGCGCTCGATGATTTCAGGTCTTGGTGTCTTCATGCTGTCTCCACCTCCTGCTCCTCGGCGGCTGTCTCCGCCTTGGCGGCCTTCAGGGCCTCGCGTTTCTCTGCCTGACGGGCTTTCCACTTAGCTTCTTCGGCAGGTGTCCGGAAGGCGCAGTGGCCGGTGAGGTTGGCCATCAGGACCTTGCGGGCCTCTTTGAATTCCGCGCCATTCATCCCGAGGCGGGTAAGCCAGATCCGAAGTGCGTATTTCTCGTTCTCCTCGTTCACCGCCTTGGCCTGAATGCGTTTCTGGTCCAGGGCCTGCTTGTTCATCATCCCGGCGAGGATCGTGAAAGTCCGCAACCTTACGGCATCCGTTGTTTCCGGGAGGGAGGAGAAGGTAATTCCCTCCGGTGTGAAGGTCAGGCCGTCGATCACCTTGCCGTGCTCAGTCTCAAAATCTCCAATCGCCTGCAGAAAGCTTTCGGTCGTACGGGTGCAGGCGTCGTCCTTCAGGGCTTCGATCAGTTCCTCATCCACCCGGAAGCTGGTGCCGAGCGCCTTGTTCAGAAGGCCCGCTCTGGTGTAAATCAGGTTGATCAGGTTCCGGAGCGTCGCGCCGGTGTGGTGCTTCATGGGAACCTCGACCGTCAAGTTGATGGGCTCCGCTTCTGCCTCTTTAGCGGCAGGCTCAGTGGCCGGTGCCTCAAAAGGCTCTACCAGCCCTTCGTCTGCGAGTGCCTGCAGCGGTGCAAGGTCCGCATCCTCGGCGACCGTAATGCTTCCGTCCTTCTCGATGGTGTAAGGGCCAACCTCGTAGGCGCATCTGGGAACCTTGGTGTAGCGGGATTCTGCGCCGGTGATCTCGGCCAGTCTTGCGGCTGTTTCTTTCCGGTTGTCGGTTGCGAGCTTAATGTTCATCATGGTATGTACCTCCGTTTATGTGTTCCCGTGGGCCTATTCCCTCCGGGTAGTGTATTAATCACTCTACCCGGCAGATATAGCAAGTTAATTGTGCTGAGTTTTCCGAAGAATAATTGACAAAATGTGCCCACGGGAATTGGTGGATTTACACCCCTGCCACGGCCTCGTCAAAGGTCAGCTTCTGGCCATCACGGAGCACATAGACATCAGCGGAAATGCCGTGGTCAAGGCACCATGCCTGGTACCGCTTCACGATTACATCCACGAATTTCGGATCAAGCTCGATGCCCCGGCAGACGCGGTCCGTCTCACAGCAGGCAATGAGCGTAGAGCCGCTGCCGAGGAACGGATCGAGCACGATACCATTGGTCATGGTGCTGCAGCGAAGCGGATAGCTCATGAGCGCCACCGGCTTCATTGTCGGATGATCCTTTGAGGAGCGCGGCTTATCGTACTCCCAGACCGTCACTTGCTTCCGGTCGGAATACCACTGATGCTTTCCGGTCTGCTTCCAGCCAAAAAGGCATGGTTCATGAATCCATTGGAATGGCGATCTGCCGAGCACCAGCGCATTCTTCTTCCAGATGCAGCAGCCGGAAAGATAAAAGCCAGCATCTCTGAAAGCCTTACGGAAGTTCAGCCCTTCGGTATCCGCATGCCAGACGTAGATGCTGCCGTCGTCGGCAAGGTTGGCGTGCATGCAGCGGTAAGCAGAGAGGAGGAAGTTGTAAAAATCCTCATCGGCCATGTTGTCGTTCATGATCGTCCCGGCAGTTTCCTCAACATCCACGTTGTACGGAGGATCGGTCAGGACAAGGTTTGCCTTCTGCCCGTCCATGAGCCGGGTATAAACTTCCTCGCTGGTTGAGTCCCCGCAGATCACCCGGTGCGGTCCGAGGCACCACAGGTCTCCGAGCTTCGAGAACACCGGCTGCGCCAGCACCTCTTCCACATCGAAGTCGTCCTCCTGCACGTCCTTCGAATGGACCTTATTGAACAGGGTCTCGATCTCAGGAGGATCGAAACCGGTAAAACCCAGCTCGAAGTCAGAATCCTGAATATCCTTTAAGAGATCGGCCAGCAGGTTTTCATCCCATGCACCGGTGATTTTATTGAGCGCAATGTTGAGCGCTTTCTCTCTGGTCTTATCAACATCCACCACCGCACACGGCACCTCCGTGTATCCGAGGTCAATCGCCACGGTCAGTCTCTGGTGGCCGCCGATGATGGTCATGTCTGCATTTACCACCAGCGGATCGGCAAAGCCAAACTCCTCAATGGATGCTTTGATCTTTTCGTATTCCTTATCTCCGGGCTTCAGCTTTTTGCGCGGATTGTACTGCGCCGGTTTCAGTGAGGCGACCGGCAGCACCTTTAGTTCAGCGGTTTTCATTCAACCTTGCCTCCATTTCCATTTTCTCGGCCTTATGCCGTTTCTCGTAATTCCAAAAGTCATACCGGCATTTATCCGAGCAGAACTTCCTCGGCCTGCCGTTTGCATTTCTGCCCACCGGTGTTCCGCACCACGGGCAGAACCGCTTCGCGCAGGCGGCCAGAAAACTGCTAAGATCCTGTTCTTCCATCCCTTTTCCTCCTGACACGAAACCTTCGCAGCCTGCTGCGGGCTGACACGAAACTCCATGAGAAAAGGCAGCGGTGGAAACGGCTCCATCACTGCCTGTATTCGGATAACTTTCAACCGGAAAACCCGCTGTTTTTCAGGTAAAAAGCACTCGGTTTATGAATTTTGCGATTCTCTGGAAACCCTCCCGGACCCCCGGCCTGTCAATTTCGCGGATTTTAACAGAAGAGGGGGCGGCGGTCCCTGGGGGAGACCCCGTAGAGATCAGACCCCGGCCCCCGGTCAGCTTCCAGATCAATAATGATAAATTGGCGTCTGATCTTCACGTCTGGTCTTCTGGTCATGACAGCGCTTGCACAGCGCACGCCAGTTGCTGCGGTCCCAGAAGAGCTTTTCATCACCACGGTGCGGGACCACGTGATCAACGACCGTTGCCTTCACATACTTGCCCCGCTTCATGCACTCCTCACATAAGGGGTGCGCCTGCAGGAACTGTTTACTTGCCTTACGCCATGCCGCGTTATAACCACGACCGGCAGCAGACCTCACCTCTTCCGGGTGCAATAGCTTATGGACTTCACAGTATTTGGTCCCGGATGGAATCAGCGCCGGGCAGCCGGGGTGCTTGCACGGGACCTTCGGTTTTGTAGGCATTGTCTAATTCCTCCCATGAAAAAAGCCCTACAGGTTACCCTGCAAGGCTTTCATTAGTTGTGTTCTGTTGTTTTTTTCTTCTTAAGCGGTTATTCTTCAGCCCCTTCAGGCTTGTGGTAACTCGTCAAATACTCAGAGAAAGTCGTTGTTGGAAGCATACGGCGTTTTCGAATCATGTCCGCCCAGATGGTATTCCCCTCTGCTTCCGTGATAATTCCGGCGTCCATGGCTTCAATCAGAATATCTCCCGTCGTAATATGTGAGATCTTATATTTCTCCACATATGGTCGGATATCACGCAAATTATTGCTGGCAAGCGTTCCATTCCTCTGTTTCGCCATAGCAATCCCAGCGGCTTCACCTCTTCCGATAATCCTAAACCCCGCCTCAGGCGATGAAGTCATCTGCAGGTAATCATTGTATTCTACAGAACCCGCTTCCATACTCTCAACGGAAAGATCACCATTATTTCTCAACGTATCAACCCGAGCCAGAAGATGAGGTACTCTCTGAAGCTCATTATAGACTTGTGTGGGCAAAATAATTCTTCCTGCATATAACCTTGCTAAAATGCTCTCCTCGCGAACCCAAAGAAAGGCGGAGAGGCAATCTGTGTCAAAGAAATACTTCTCAGTCAATTGCTTCTCCTCCTTGATCATCTTCATCTAAACCGAATGCAATATCGTCGCGGAAAGCATCCAGTAATAGCTCATCGATCTTTCCTGAAGAGACCAAGTCTTTTTGCCTCAACTCTTCTACCTGCTTCAGATAGTGCCCGTACGTTCTTTTCTGCAATTCAATAGGTGTCGGTTTATATAACTTATCATCATATCCTAGGTATCTTGCCGCAGACATGACTCCGGAACTGTAATCTTTAAGTTTATCAGAAGAGAGATATCCTTCCGAGACCAATCGCCAGAACATTGCAAGATGGCTCATCCCAAAGTATTGTTCAAGCGAAATAACATGCTGCATAGATAGCTGGCCGTCACCAGCAACCTTTTTTATTGCTGCTCTCAAAGACTTGTATGGTGCGAGGAAGTAGGAGGCAAACTGATCCGCGCACTTCTCATTCTCACTTTTGGGATCAAGCCTTTTAGAGCAAACATTAAAGCCCGATTCATCATCAAAATACAAATGGTACAACTCATGAGCAAGTGAAAACCGCTGTCGACCATATGACATAGTCGAGTTAATCGCTATCAATTTTATCTCATTATCCCGGACACACATTCCACTGATGTTTTCTCCGAGAGGGTAAAATACTAGTGTAAGTCCATCGATCTGGTTTGCAAGAGAAAAAATGTCAACTGGTGAATTGGCATCTTCTCCTAGTAATTCTCTTAATTCCTGTGCTTTTGTGCTAAGATCCAGCTTATCCAACATTCAAGTCCTCCAGTGCTTTCGCCATGAATCTGCTATTGATTGCAATCTTCCCTATATCGGCAATGATACGCAAATCTTCCTGGCTAACATCCTGTGCTCTAAAAGCAAATTGGATCGGATGGGCATCCTCCACCGAATCCGCAAATGCAGCGAGACTATATCCGTAAAGATTCACAACACTTTCCAGCTGATCAACAGTGAGGTTTCTCTCTCCGGTCTCAACCTTTGATATGAAAGTTTGAGTCACTCCCAAATAGTCCGCAATCTGTCCCTGCCGCAGGCCTGCTTTCTCTCTCATCATTTTTAGTTTTTCATAAATTGTAGCCATGGCAAATCCTCCTTTCGCCTCCTAGGAGTATTATATGCTCTCCAAGTCATATTTTCAAGTGTTTTGTTTGCGAAATTATGACATAGAAGCAAATTTCTTTATGGACACAATTCATCACCATCTCCAGAAGATCGCACCTGCTGCTTTAAGGTTTTCAAAGTTCCTGCAGACAATGACTTTTAAGCATCAGCGTAAAAGCCCCCACTCAGCAAACTTCTCGAAACCACCGAGGCCGTTAATGTACTGCCTTGCGGTCTCCACGATCTCGCTGTAGGAGGTTTTGCCGATATGGTCGTCACCGATCGCACAGCAGGCCTCTACCGGCTCTCCGGTTTCCTGTGCTTTGAGCCATGCCCAAATGTTGACGGATACGTCCGCCTTGGACAGATCCTTTCCATGCAGGCCGCCACCTGTGACACTATCTGCCATGTCACTGCCCAGTTTCCGGTTGGTGGCTCCGGTATCCACATCAGTGCCGCCAGTCCAATCCCCCAGAGGGTTGACCTCCGCACAGGGATAGGCAGCCTGCAGGTCTTCAGTAGGTGCATTGCTCTGGCAGAGGATCAGGCGATCGACGTCCAGTATATATTTCCCGTCACTGCCATACTTGTCATAGATGTCCTTGGCCATTCGGGTCAGCGCCTTCTGCTCCGCAGTCACCGGCACGCCTTTGAAGATGCCGTTGTCGCCACAGCGGAAACCCTGCTCCTGATTCCGGGCTAGGTGGCGATCCTGTGCTACTTCGACATAGTCTACAGCGACCTTCCCGGCAATCCGCTCCACAGCTGCTTCGATCTCATAAAGAGGCAGCGAGATATCTGTTTCCGCGATAATATGGCAAATGCCGTGGCCCAAAAGAACCTCCACCGCAATGCGTGGATCAGGAACAGCGGCATAGGCCATATCCACGATAGCTCCGGCAATCCGATCAGCCAGCTTGTCCGGATGCGAAGGGTTGACTTTTTCATACATAATTTTTCCATCCTTTCATCACAAAAGCCCCGGATTGCTCCGAGGCTCTTGCGCAGTTTTTCATGCTATAAGCATACCAGAATCCGCAACGGAGAGTTTATCCCGTTTTGGACACGAATCTTTAGGATTTCCCGAAAAGCAGCACCGTCAGCCTATCCAGTGCACGGTTCTTCCGCTTATAGGCAGTGGGCTGTTCCACATGCAGGTACTCCGCGATGTAATAGGCTGCGCTGCTGCCGTAAGTGTTCCCGTCACCATAAAAGGTCTCAAGGCAGTACCGTTCATCGTCGGTGAGCTGCTCCCATGCCGGTTTGAACCAGTCCATATACTCGACTGCCTGCCGATAGCGTTCCCTCAAGATATCAATTTCCGCGATGCCGTTTAAGATGCGCTCCTCACCGGCATTCGGATTATGGGTTCTCGGCATACCGTCCCACTTCGGACTGGCGACGTTCGCCATCTTTTCATAGGTCCGTTTGATCTCATCATCGGTGCTATTGATAATGAACTGCATGGCGTCGTAGTCCTTGATTGCTGCGATCGTTGCCGACCGCTTGTCCAGATACTTCCACATAATGCTCATGGCTTCTACCTCCGAAAATATAGTTGTTTCTCGGATTGCCATTAGATTGACTCAGATTGTCAGGTGGGCCTTCACAGCAGAAATTAGATTCTGCTGGGTCGTGTCCTTGTGCTTTAAGGCCTCAAGAACATCGCCGTCCACCGTATCCCGCGTCAGGATATGATGGATCGTCACCACCTCTTTTTGCCCCTGCCGCCAGAGGCGGGCATTGGTCTGCTGATACATTTCCAGTGACCACACCAGTGAAAACCAGATCAGGATGTGACCGCCTTTCTGGATATTGAGGCCATGTCCTGCGCTGGCCGGTGAAATCAGACCGACCTGGATCTTGCCCGCGTTCCAATCCGCAATATCCTGATCGCCTTTCAGGTCCCTCGGCTGATACCCCTGCTCCGTCAGGTACTCCCGGATTCGCTCGTGGTCGTGCTGGAACCAGTACGCCACCAACACGTTCTGGCCGTTGGCCTGCTCGATGAGGTCGGATAGCATCTGCAGCTTCTGATCGTGAATGACTCTCATCTTCCGATCTGCATTGTAGATCGCGCCGTTTGCCATCTGCAGGAGCTTGCAGGACAGGACCGCTGCATTGGCAGCATCAATCGTGTCGTCTCCGATCTCCACCAGCAGTTCCTTCTTCATGGCATCGTACAGTTCCCGCTCGGAAGGCTCCATGTCCACGTAGTGATTGACCGTCACACACTCCGGCATGTCGAGGTAATCCAGTGCTTTCATGGAAACGCTGATGTCGGAGATTCGGGAGTAGATTGCTTCTTCCGCGCCGGGCAGCGGCACGTAATTGAATACCACTCCGGTGTACGGATTCATACCCGCTACCTTAAAGTATGCCTCCCGGTACCTGCCGATGAAACGTCCCAGCCTCTGACCGTTGTCGATGAGATACGTCTCGGCCCACAGGTCCAGCAGTCCGTTACTGGCAGGTGTACCCGTCAGTCCCACCATGCGCTTGATCCGTGGCCGGACCTTCCGCAGAGCTTTCCACCGCTGGCTCTGGTGATTCTTGAAGGAAGAAAGCTCGTCGATCACCACCATGTCAAAGGGCCATGGGATATGACGCTTCTCCAGAAAGTCCACCAGCCATTTCACGTTTTCCCGATTGATGACGTAGATATCTGCCGGTGCTTTCAGGGCTGCTTCTCTCTGCTTGGCACTGCCCACCACCACGGACATCTTCAGGAAGTGTGCATGCTCCCAGGTGTCTCTCTCCTCCGGCCAGACTGTTTTGGCAACACGCAAGGGTGCAATCACCAGCACCTTGCTCACGTCGAAGCTGTCAAACATCAGGTCCAGAATGGCGGTCAGACTGATGCAGCTTTTCCCGAGTCCCATCTCAAGGATCAGCATCGCCTCTGGGTGCGTTTTCAAAAAGTCCACGCAGTAATTCTGATATTCGTGCAAGTCAGTTCTTTCCATGTTTTTCATCCATTTCTCTCATAATCCGATTCAGGAGAGCCGGTCCATCCAGATCACTTAAGGCTTCAAAATACTGTGAACAGAAGAACTTGGTGATCTCCCGGACCGTATCCTGTGCCAGTCTGTCGTTCGGATGGTTTTTCAGTCTCCTGTACGCTGGCTTGAAATCCTTCACTGCCTGTAAGATGATGGCGTTGGCCAGTTTCTGATAGTTTTCATCCAAGTATGTTACCTCCTGCGATTGCTTCGATGATGCCGGGTATTTGCTCCGGATCATCCAGCACAAAGACCGGAAAACCAAGCTCCCGCAGCTGCTCGTGTCGCCGTTGCTGAATGGCCCTCGGCTTCTGACCGGGAGCCTTCACCTCGACAAATCCGATGTGGGCCTCTGGCAGCAGCACCATGCGATCCGGCATTCCGTCCGTTCCAGGAGATACCAGTTTCGGACACATACCGCCTACTGCCTTCACCGCCTTGACGAGCTTTTGTTCAATCTGCTTTTCTCGCATCATTTATTGCTCCTCATACTTTCACTTGTCCCTGTCCACAGCTGTCCTGGGGGCTTGTCCAAGCCGGAAAGCCTTTATTTCTGGGCTTTTTCTGGCATCATGGTGGACAAGGTGACTCAACTTTTCCTTACGCGCGAAAAATACGCGTATACGTGTGCTCGCGGGCAGGTGTACAGTATTTCTCTATATATTTTTCTATATATCTATAAATAGTTGTCCACTTGTCCTATGGGGAGCCGAAAACCCTGATGATACGCGGATTTCCGACTCCGGACAGCTTCAGGACAATTAAGTGGACACTTTCCTATAGATCCGCTGTCGTCCATAGATGGGAAGCAGCATGCGATCTTTCATCCGCTCCCAGCCATCGATGCGCTCCATAATCGAAGCAATCGCGTATGAGTCGCTCGGCCTGAGATCTTCTTTGTTCTTGCCAAAACACTCGCACCAGATCTCCATGTTGCAGACATACTGGCGCTGAACGATGCCAACAGGCCGGGTTGGATCTAAGGTGTCGCGAACATAACTGCGCCGGTCAAAGACGTCCATCTGGTCCCAGTTCGCAGGCAACAGCATCGACAGGTATTCCCGCACCAGTCCTTCGCGCTCATCCATCTCCATGGCTTCACGCTGCTCACCCTTGGCATACTCTTCCAGATCGGGAGACAAAAACAGCTTCTCACCGGCAAGCGCCAGTTCTTTGACTTCTGCCCAGATCTGCTGGATGATCTCTTCCGTCAGATCCCATGGTGCGTATTTCCCGTCTCCGGTGACCTTAACGTTCCAGAAGCGCCGGTTCCCAGTGATGTCACGCAGGTATCCGTTCTCGCTGTTGGTGGTTCCGAAGAAGATGCATTGCCGCAGGTGAGGCGTGACGCGCCGTCCGAAACTGGCACGATACTTATCATCCTGTCGGGAGACAAAGGCTTTCACCTTTTCCAGATCAGCTTTCTTCATGCCTGCCATCTCTCCGATCTCATGAATCCAGTACCCCTGCAGTTTTTCCGCAGCAGTTTTATCGTTCATATCAGAGAGAGACAGGCTGTCTGAAAACCACTCCATTCCCAGCTTAGCGATCAGCGTACTTTTGCCTACCCCCTGTGGACCATTCAGGACCGTGATGTAATCGAACTTGATCCCCGGCTGGTGCACCCGCTTATAGGCAGCGCACAGCGCCTTCCGGGTGACCGCACGCACGTAGGCGTTATCCGCAGCCCCAAGATAATCAATCAGCACTGTCTCCGCCCGTTTGATTCCATCCCATGGAGGGAGTGCTTCAAACATCTCACGGATCGGATGATAGGACCGGTCGTCCGTCACCTTAGTGACTGCGATATCATAGTTGCGCTGCGAGAAGGTTCCATAGTGATCATCCACGTAGCTGATAAGCTGCGCGTCGTCCTGATCGCGCCAGTACTTGGCAGGATGTTTCCACGGCACCGCTCCCTTGATCTCCATGCCATCTGCCAGCTGATTGAACACGATACCTTTCAGGTTGGGATCGTTTTCCATGATCAGCTTGATGTTCCGCAGGGTGTTTTTCAGGGTCATGGTGCGCGGCTCATATTCCAGCCGCGCCATCCAGTCACCATCGTCCGTATCTGCAAAATCATCCCCAGCCTCAGCAGCACGTTCGCTGGCGGCCAGCAGCTTCACTTCATCCAGGCTCGAGGCAAAATCCCGCATTGCTTTATAGGACTCTGCATCGTCCATGTCCGGGAACTTGTGAATCCGCACGATATCAAAAGCATTGCACAGCCTCAGGTACGCAGCATCCTTAGCGTGATGGCTGTATACGAACTTATCCTCGATCACCTCCACGCCGGGCATGCTGGACGATTCGATCAGATGCCAGCGGTTGTCGTTGTCGGTCGGCTCGTATATATCCGGCAGGAACTTCTGTAGCGCAATCTGGATTGGGAAGAAGGCACGGTTAAACAGGCCGACCACACCTTTTTTCTCCATCGGGTCCTGCACCTTCTTATGCGATGCTGTGTTGGCTTTGCTCTCCCGGGAAGACGTCGGCAGCCGCATCGGATCTGTCCATTCCGGGTGAGCTGCCAGCAGCTTATCTGGATCAAGCCACTCCTTTTCTGGGCCTGTTTCCTTATACACAAATACCCCGTTCGCTGGAGCAGACGGGTAATACATGAGCTGATTCGGCAGATAGGAGCACTCGTCGAACTGGTCGATCCCCATCTCCTGCGCTACAAACCGGCTGACCGCCACAAACTCCTCTGGCGTCATGTCCCGGACAGCAGGAATCGCCACACGGACTCTAGGCTTTTCCTCCGTGTGGCTGTGGGTCGTATAGAGCGCTGCGGCATAGGGGCAAGCGGTCTCAAAGCTGTTCAGAAAATCCTGCGAGATGCGGTCCCCGTCAAGGCAGACTCCGGACCTGGCCGCAACGGAGTTCTTGGTGCGTCTGCCGCCGATCAGGGAGCCGAAGACAAAACCTCCATGGTCTTTTGCCGCATCCCGGTCGGCCTTGGACATCTTGGCATATTCCTCTGCCGATTCAGAGGTACGGATCGGCACCTTCAGCTTCTCCTTCAAATCTGTAAATGAGGTGGTTTTGTTCACCCATGTCTTTGCCTGACGGCTGTTGCCGTAGGCGATCGGTAATTCTCTCATGTGTGTCTCCTCCTGATCGTCGGTGCCTCGCCGTGTTCAAAGCGGGCCTGCCGTGCAGCTTTTCGCGCTGCAAGCACCCGGGCATTGACGAAATCATCATATTTGTAACGTCCATACTCTGTTGTGACCGCAGGGATGTACTCTGAATCTTCACAGAACGAGGTCAGGAATGATCTCTCCCGTCTGTCGCTATAGACAAAAAGGTACGGCACTCGTTCAAGCGGATGGATACCGATGGTCACCGCGTTCTCATAGCTACCACCGCCACCATCATCTGTTTCCTGACAGAACAAGATCAGGTTGTCATCCATGGGATCGCCAAAGCCGATAATCCCTGCCCAGCTATCAGTCCACGCGCCGTTGCTGATCTTGTGAACCGCCTCGTTGCCTTCCTCGGTGCCCTCCAGGCCAGCCCGTTTTACTTCGAAGTAACAGTGAAAATCCGGAAGATAAAAGTCCGGAAGATAAAACGATCCGTCGCTGAGCACAATGCCCTCTGGCTCATATTCCCACCTGATCCTGCAGGCGTCAAAGAAGACAGCCCACCGCGCCTCCAAACGGGAGCGGAACAGATAGCCTTTATACTCTGTTTGAATTGCTTTCATTTGATAAACCTCCACTAAGGCAGACCGGACCCACCCCGGCCTGCCTTATTTTTTTCAGTCGTCCACTTCGCATCGCTGATCGTTGATCACTTCATGGGCAAACTCCAGCGCCTTCATGATGGCGTTCAGACCGTCGTCGCCACAGCAGGCGATGGTGATACCGGTGATATTGCCTTCGTCATCCTTGATCGGACCGAAGAAAAAATCCCCGGACAGGCACAGGAGACTCAGGTAGGTACGCCCACCGGCATTCCGGCAGCATCCGCCTTTGTATCCGGTTGTCCCGGCTACCACTCCCAGCTCTGTATTCCCGCAGGTGACCTCACGCTCGAAAGTCTCCACATATTCGCCATTGACCTTCTGCAGGCCCTCTTCAATTGCATACATTGATTTCTTCCTCCTTCACGTGTCGGATTGGTATTCCGAGTTCAGCAGCGTAAGCCATCTCACGCCGCATGCCTTCACTGATCACATCCCCGCAGACCCAGAGCTCCCGGCAGACGTCCATGAGCCGCAGGTCCAGGCTGATCGCCAGCTCCCGCTCCGTCTCTTCCGATAAGAAAAGCGGCAGATAGAGGTGTGGCGTGATTGGGACGCAGCCCTCGTCGACCGCGAACCGGCTGTACCGGCAGGCCCGATCGAGGTTTCCGTTCACATCGCCTGAGTACGGGGAACAGATGTAAATGATGGGTGAATCCTTGTTTTTTACTTCCATGGGAAAGCGCTCCTTTCATCGTTCTGCTATCCCATGCCTGCAAAAGCCCCATTTTTATAACCGGAGGCGATTTTTTCTGATCGCTTCCTTTTTAAATGGAAAAAGCCGCTCCCGGATATTTCTCCGAGGGCGGCTATAAAAACGATCGATTTGCAGGCATGGGAGGTTAACCGGCAAGCAGCAGTCACGGCTTCCGAAAAAAATCTGAAGCGCCGTTATAAAAAATCGCTGTTTGCAGGCATGGGATGTTGAGAACAAAAGAAAGGAGGAAATCTCTCATGATAAAGAAAGACAAACAGGTTCTCATCGAGGGGCTGAAGAAGCTGTCAGCGGATGTGGCGGATATCGCCGCGCTGCTGGAAGGGACTGAGGCTCCGGCAAAGACGCAGGACACTCCTGCGAAGGACCCGGCTCCGATGCCTGAGAAGGAAGCACCCGCCAAGGTGTACACCTACGAAGAGACACGGGCCATCCTCGCAGAGAAGTCCAGGACTGGTTTCAGAGCGGAGGTCAAAGCGATTCTCACCGCGCACGGTGTGAAGCAGCTGTCCGAAGTGAAGGACCCGGAGGAACTGGCCGCCATTGTCGCGGAAGCGGAGGTTATAGGGAATGGCTAAGCATGCATACCTTGCCGCCTCCGCCAGTGAACGGTGGCTCAAGTGTCCACCCTCCGCAAAGCTGTGTGCGCAGGAGGAGGATCGCGGATCACCCTACGCGCAGCAAGGCACCGATGCCCACGAGCTGGCTGCCTACCTTGCCGAGAAGGCGCTGGGCAGGAACAGCCGTGATCCGACCGAGGACCTGACCTGGTACGACGCGGAGATGCAGGAAGCCGCTGAAGGTTATGCCGCCTTCGTAATGGAACAGGTCGCAGAGGCAAAGAGCCTGTGTGCCGACCCGCTGGTCTGCATCGAGCAGACACTGGACTTCTCCAAATGGGTCGAGCACGGTTTCGGAACCGGCGACTGCGTGATCGTCGCGGACGATCTGCTGCACATCGTAGATCTGAAATATGGTCTCGGTATTCTGGTCTCCGCTTCCGGCGAGGACGGAACCGGCAACAGTCAGCTCAAGTGCTACGCGCTCGGTGCGCTGGACACCTTCGGAGACTTGTACGACATCCGCCGTATCAAGCTCTCCATCTACCAGCCGCGCAGGGAGAACGTGGACACGTTTGAACTGAGCAGGGAGGACCTGCTGAAGTGGGCCGATGAAGTGCTGGCCCCGATCGCAAAGCTGGCCTATGACGGTCTTGGCGATTTCGCTGCCGGTGACCACTGTCAGTTTTGCAAGGTCAAAGCCAGCTGCCGGAAACGCGCTGAGTACAGTATGGAACTGGCTAAGTATGACTTCGCCGAGGCTCCGACCCTCAGTGAGGATGAGATCGCAGCGATCCTGCCGCAGATCGACAGCCTGGTTTCATGGGCAGAGGACATCAAGTCCTACGCGCTGGAGCAGGCCCTGTCCGGAGTCCGGTATCCCGGCTTCAAACTGGTCGAAGGCAGAAGCAACCGCAAGTACACCGATGAGGTGGCTGTCGCCACGGTCGTATCGAATGCCGGATACGATCCGTATGAAAAGAAGCTGCTGGGCATCACCGCGATGACCCGTCAGCTGGGCAAGAAGAAGTTTGATGAGCTCCTGTCCGGACTCATCGTCAAACCACAAGGTAAACCGGTGTTGGCTCCCGCCACAGACAAGCGCCCGGAGTTCAACACAGCACAAAATGATTTCATGGAGGAATAAGAAATGAGTACAGTTAAGAATCCTACGAAGGTTATCACCGGCAAGCACACCGTTATGTCCTATCTCAATGTCAACGAGCCTAAGACGCCGCTGGGTGGCGGCACCCCGAAGTACAGCGTTTCGCTGATTATCCCGAAGAGCGACACCGTGACCATCGCCAAGATCCGCGCTGCGATCCAGGCGGCCTACGACGAAGGCCAGAGCAAGCTCAAGGGCAGCAGCAAGTTTGTACCGGCGCTGGAGGACATCAAGACTCCGCTGCGTGATGGCGACAAGGAGCGCAAGGGCGACGAAGCCTATGCAGGCAGCTACTTCGTGAACGCCAACAGCACTACGAAGCCGGGTGTGGTCGACGCCGACCGCAATCCGATCCTGGACAGCTCCGAGCTGTACAGCGGCATCATCGGCAGGGCCAGCATCAACTTCTACGCTTTCAACAGCAACGGCAATCGCGGCATCGCCTGCGGCCTGAACAACATCCAGAAGCTCTCGGATGGTACCCCACTGGGTGGCCACAGCCGTGCTGAGGATGACTTCGCAGACCTGGACGATGACGATGAGGACTTCCTGTCCTGATGACAACAACCTGGACGGCAGGCTCCCTGCCTGCTGCCCTTTTTACGAGGTGAATGACAATGACCGTAGAGATGATCAATGAGTTTATGGATTCGGTGGTCCGAGGTACCCTGACCGGCATCTGCTTTGCCTTCTGGCTTCTGTGTATAGCCGGGATCTGGAAGTGGTTCATCGGTGTGATGAAAAGAGCTCTGTTCTACCTTTTTCCCTGCCTGCAGACCTGGGCGGAGGACAGAAGAAAGATGAGGAAGAAAGACAATGGAAACGACAATGACGCTGAGCCATCTGGCGGATCTGATTATCGTGATCAGCTTCTGTAGCATGTGCAGTGCCGGTCTCGGCTATATGGTAGCTGAACTGGTGAGCATCGCCTTTGATGGCATTAAGAAGAAACTGGCCGAGCGCAAGGAGCGCAAATCAAAAACGCTGGAGGAATCCAGCACTGAAAGAACTGAATAATATAACTGTGGCGGCAGGGCTCCAAACCCTGCCGCTTTGTGAAAGGAATTCCTATGGAGATTAAAAATCTGTCTTTAGACCTTGAGACGAAATCAAGTGTCGACATCGGAAAATCCGGTGCCTACAAATATGCCGAGTCACCGGACTTTGCCATTTTGCTGTTCGGTGTGTCCGTCAACCACGGCCCCATCACCGTGTACGATCTCGCCTGCGGGGATACTGTTCCGGAAGAGATCATAGCTGCCCTGTCCGATGACCGGGTGACGAAGTGGGCCTATAATGCCAGCTTCGAGCGGGTCTGCCTGTCGGTCTGGCTGCGCAGGAACTACCCGCAGTACTTCCGCTCCTACAGCATCCCCGGCGATCCGGTCCAGAACTATCTCGATCCGGCATCATGGAAATGCACCCTGGTCTGGGCTGCCTACAACGGCCTGCCCCTGGGACTGGAAAAGGTCGGTGCGGTCCTCGGCTTTGAGGAGCAGAAACTGAAGGAAGGCAAAGATCTGATCAAATACTTCTGCTGCCCCTGCAAGCCCACGAAAAGCAACGGTGGCCGGACATGGAACCTGCCGTACCACGCGCCGGAGAAATGGGAACTGTTCAAAAAATACAATGAGCGCGACGTGCAGGTGGAAATGCAGATTCAGGAGCGCCTGAAGAATTACCCGGTGCCGGACTTCGTCTGGGACGAGTACCACCTGGACCAGCAGATCAACGATCGCGGCATCATGATAGACCAGGAAATGGTCCGGGAGGCGCTGCGGATCGACGAGCTTTCCAAGACAGACCTTACCGCCCGCATGCAGAAAAAGACCGGGCTGGACAATCCCAACTCAGTCATACAGATGAAAGACTATCTGGCAGAGAACGGCATGGAGGTAGAAAGCCTCGGGAAGAAGGATGTCGCTGCCATGATCAAAACTGCGCCGGAGGATCTGGCCGAGGTGCTCTCGCTCCGGCTGCAGCTGGCTAAGAGCTCCGTCCGGAAGTACCAAGCCATGCAGAATGCGGTCTGCGCCGATGGCCGTTGTCACGGCATGTTCCAGTTTTACGGTGCCAACCGAAGTGGCCGCTGGGCCGGACGCTTGATTCAGCTGCAAAATTTGCCGCAAAATCACATGGATGATCTGGAGCAGGCTCGGGACCTGGTGAAGGCCGGTGACTATGAAATGCTGGATATGCTGTATGACTCCGTCCCCGGTGTGCTATCGGAGCTGATCCGGACTGCCTTCATTCCGAGGCCCGGATACAAATTCATCGTCAGTGACTTTAGCGCCATCGAAGCACGGGTCCTGAGTCATCTCGCCGGTGAGACCTGGCGGGCTGAGGTCTTCCACAAGGGCCGTGACATCTACTGTGAAAGCGCCAGCAGGATGTTTGGTGTTCCGGTCGAGAAGCACGGCCAGAACAGCCACCTCCGGCAAAAAGGCAAAATCGCTGAGCTGGCCCTCGGCTATGGCGGCAGCGTCGGTGCACTCAAGGCAATGGGCGCTCTCGACATGGGCCTGACCGAAGACGAGCTGCAGCCGCTGGTAGATATGTGGCGCAGCAGCAACCCACACATCACGCAGTACTGGTGGGCGGTCGATGCCGCCGTGAAGGACGCGATCCAGATGCGGACCCAGACCCAGGTCGGTGACATCACCTTCCTGATGAAAAACGGGATGCTGTTTATCACACTGCCCTCCGGACGCAGGCTGGCTTACGTGAAGCCCCGGATCGGTGAGAACCGTTTCGGAGGTGAGTCTGTTACCTATACGGGTATCGACGCCCAGAAGAAATGGAGCCGGATCGAATCTTACGGTCCAAAGTTCGTCGAGAACATTGTGCAGGCCGTGAGCCGGGACATCCTGGCCCATGCCATGCGGACCTTAAGCTACTGCCAGATCGTCGGTCACGTTCATGACGAGCTCATCATCGAATGCAACCCAGATATATCTCTGGACGCGATCTGTGAACAGATGGGGAGGACCCCGCCGTGGATACCCGGCATCGAGCTTAGGGCCGACGGGTACGAATGCGGATTTTATCAGAAGCAATAAAAAAACGGGCAGCGCCTACCTTGATGGTAAGTGCTGCCCGTGTTATCTATCCAATATTATTTTTGAGAACCTCAAATGCCTGCTTGACCTTGGCAGCCATCAGTTTCCTGCGTTCAACAAGGAACTGCTCATAGTCCATATTCTCCCAACCATGAGGTAATGCGTTGTCTGCTTCCATCTGGAGAATTTCTTCTTCCGAACGGCCTTCACAAATAATCGGGTAGTAGGAAGAAGGTGCATCGTCGAGGATATCCATGTTGTCCTTCCAGTCAATGAATGCATAGTTTGCCATCTGATTGATTTTGGCATCTGTATATTCAGCTGTTTTATCAGCTGGTTCTCCAGCTCAGCTTCTGATTGATAAGTCTGAGTGGCCATCATTCTCCTCCTCTTTTACATTAGTTACTTCCGGTTTTTTGTATGGCACACGTTCCATAATATCCTCAACCTTACAATCGAGAGCCTCACAGATCCGGAGCAAGACATCTGTGGTGACATTTTCACAACGCCCCATCTTCGCAATTGAAGCAGCGCTTACTTCACTCATCTTTTGAAGCTCCTGCTTCTGAATATTGCGATCTATAAGCATTTTCCATAAGCGATTGTAGCTAAACTGAGTATTCAGTTCTTTTTTATTCCTGTTCCCTTGCTTCATCATTCTTCTCCTTGTTCCACGCCCATCCAAACAACTCATTTCCTCCGGGTGATAATTCCAATACAGCATTTGCTTCAAGCAGCTTTCGTGTTTCATCTCCGTAGGAATCCAGCGTATCATACGCCATAAATACTTGCTTCCCCTTATTTTTCTGTTCCGCGTATACCTGCATGATTGCTGAGAACACTGGTCGTTCAATATTTTTCAAAAGTACTGAGTCATGAACCACAAACGGAACAGGTGCAACAACCATATTTGCAAGATCAAAGGTTATCAGTCCGCGATACTGGGCTCCAGTACCTCCATCGTTGGGGGTCTTAAAGTTATATTTATTTAACTTTTCCAACCGTAGTACTGGCGGCAAATGAGTCGCATCCTTAAGTATCGCCAGACTAATTTCACGCATAGCCTGGTTCACAGCCGTTTCAATTGCGATGAGCTGGTCATGAATAACTGCATCCCTCGTTTCAGCATAGTCAGCAGCAACCTTCTTCAAACGCTCAAGCTCGTCATAGTTCTGATTTGCTTCCCGCAGATTATTCAGTTCGGTTGTGATGCGTGCAAACTCTTTCAATATTGCCTGCGAAACATTAGGTATATTTTTGATCTCGGTAATCTGATCCTTGATCCTTACAATCTCATTATTGAGAAGCACGAACGTTGTAGCCAAGTCTTTCTCTGTCTCCGCGAATTCCTCCGCAAGAATTCTCGCCAATTTCTGATGGAAACGTTCTATGTCCTCAAGTGTACGGAATTCTTCACTGGGAAAGAATCTTTCCAAATCGCTAAAGGTTCTTTTAAATCCCTTTTTCTGTTCTGTCATATCACGGCGCACAGCATTTAGTTGAGTCTGGACACGTGCCTTTTGCCTACGATAATTAATTAACTGTTCCGTGAGTTCAGATAATCTTCGCGCAGTCATGCTATCGAGATCAAGAAGTCCCTGACTACTGCTCTCAGCCAGTTCTCTTTCTTGCCGCTCTAATTCAGTGATGCGAGCTTCATTGGCGGTGCGTTCCTTATCATTCTTTGCCGCACGAACATGATTGTATTGCTGCGTAGTCTTACGAAATGCTTCCTTTTCATCCTCAGCGGAAGCGGCTTGTTTTATTTGTTCCTCAACTGCCGAATATCTATCAAATAGTCGCATGTAGTTTTTGACAGTGTCCGCTGCAGTCTCATCTTTTGACGACCGCAATGGGCGCTCCTCATCCAGGGTATCTCTTTTATATACACGGATGAATCTGGCTATTGCACCTCGCCATGTGATTCCTTCAGCAGATAAGCCATACTGGTCACATAGGAAATTGCCATATTGCTGAATCGATAACGTCGGCTCATCCTCTAATGGCTGATAGTCAGAATCACACCTTATTATTTTGTTGTAATCAATTGTGTTTCTTGAAAAATGGTACTTTTTCCCCGCAAACTCAAATGTAAAATTGATCGTGTGCCCCTTCACATTTTCTTGTACATCGGTGCATTTTTTTACATAGTCAGATCCGCCAAATACAAAATCAAGGATCATGAGGAAGGTCGATTTACCAATAGAGTTTGAACCATTATCATCACCAAGCACGGCATTGAGGCCAGCATGAAATCTAATGGGCTCCCTAATCTGTCCGTTTTTCATGAACTTATCACATTGGACTTCAACCAACATAATGGAGCACCTCCTCCCGGATTTCGATCTTATTCATAGCGTAGAGGCAATCCAAAACCTCCACAAATTCTGTTATATCCTGAATTTTGCTTTTCTTCACCTTGGCGTATAACTCTGTAGGAGTCATATCGCTTTTCTCTAATATCGAAAGCACCATGGGAAATTTTGCGATGGTGCTCTCCTTATATGGAGTTACCTTACTTGGAACTTTCATTTATGGAACACCTCACAATTCTGGATAAAGAAAGAAACCACAATGTTACAAGCCAACTGCCTATCGGAGCTGAGACCTGCCTTATTCCGAATCCACTCTGATAACTGCGCTACAACATCTGGTTGGGATAGACCAGCCTTCTCTAATTTCTGAGAGCTGATCTTTATTTCAGCTGCAATCATATCGAAGTCCGCATCGGATTCCGAAAAAACCTTCTCTATGTATCTGTAATACATGACGACCTGCAACTGTGTCTCGTTTTTCAGAATAAAGTTTTCTGGCTTGAATTTCTCATCAATGTGCAATGCGTCATATTCCAGCTGAACAAGCTCGGAAGCATCCCGTATCTGGCTAAGCGCATCAAGTACTGTTCGTATATCATCCTCCAACTGAACACTGTTTACTGACAGCTTTGCAGCAAAGTTCCGGGCGATCTCTGTTTTGATCTCACGGAGCTTTTTATATTCCTCCACTGTTGGACTGAGGAGATATTTGTCAGAGCACTCTTCATGAAGAGCGATCAAATTGTCCGGAATATCAAGTCTTTTAGGAGCGGCATACACAGCGTTGAACTCTGCGGCAGTAACCGGATCAAGATCATCCGGGAATATCTGAGTTATTCTATAGCGCTTCACCGCCTGCCCCTTCACAGTGTCCACCAGTTTTTTATGGCAAAGGGGACACTCGTAATTTGCCTCAGCAAGCAGCGGTGCATCTTCATATTCAACGACATCATCAACCTTTTTGTTTGGCCTGTTTACCGCGTATAAAAAAAGCTCGGCAAGAAAGCGTGCATCGTCACCAGCAGTATGAAAAGCAATTAGACTTTTCTTTTTGGTATCAGGAATTGAAATATCCACGCTTACTAACTTGATGAAGTTATCAATGGTGTCGTCGTACAAATGAGGATTAAGGTCCTTCATGATCGCGTTACGAAAGTACTTGATGGTCTCGTCGATCACCACCTGTTTCATGGATGCTTGTCTGATCCCGTCAGGGACAGGATCTTGCCTGCTAACTATGCGGCTTATCTTCTTTGAACTGAGGTTATCTGTCCTATATCCATTCAGTCCAACATATTCCTGATCATTTATAGCGTTTAACAAAAACACTCCTGCGGCCTCTTGTTTATCATGTGTCATCAGCCCCGGCTGCATGGTCTGGATATAAGACGACATATTCAGTTCATTCATCATCCATCTCTCCCTTCACACGCCCCGGAAAAACACTGGCAAAACAGTGGCAAAACGGTGGCAAATACTTTCGAGTCGATATTTTTTAGAATGATAACGTGAAAGAGGACTATAAAAGCCTCCGGCGTTAGTTTTCATTGTAACACATTATCAAGCAGATTTCTATGCTTTTTGATGATTAATTACGCTTTCGCTTAAATTTTCCTCTGATTTCACTATCCCGGTCATGACGTTAAACTGACTGCCAGAGCTGCGGCTTCCCGCAAAGGCCACGCGGGATGTTTCGCAGTCACAGCGAAGGCATACGACAAAGGACAGGAGCCAGCAAGCGAACTGCTGGTCACCTTCAGGAAACGGGGACATCCCCGGGCGAGGTGACCATGAACAGAATACTGGCAAGCCGTGATGGTTGTCTCCGTTTCCGCAATGCGGAAAGGAGCCAATCTGAATGGCAAGAACAAAAAAGGCCGGGCTTGAGGCCGAATTCAAGCATGGAACATCGATCGGTGACAACGGCGAGATCTTGTACGACTGCCCGATCGAAATCAAAGACAAGGCGGACCTTGACAACTATGGCATCACAGATGCCGACTGCCGATATCTGAACTTCAACGGCAGCCAGAAGATGCGGGTGTTCTTCTACAAAACCTCTGACCGGGTGTTTGCGGAATCGCAGTGGGAGTACATCAACACCCTTCATTCCAGCGGCTACTTCAGCACGCGGTGCATGGTCCCGGGCAAGCGTAAAGCCTTCACTCGCTGCAGAGACACGAACAAGTGCTCTGCTTGCCCGTATGGCCGCACCCCGGAAACCAAACAGTCACCTGTAGTTTCGTGGGACGGGCTTCTTGAGACGGGCTGGGAGCCGAATGCAACAGAATCCATTGAGCAGCAGGTGCTGGCCAAGATGGAGTACCAGGCTATCCGCTCCCTGATGGATGCGGAAGACCCGAGGATCGCTCTGGCCTTCGAAGCCAAAGAGCTGTACGGCGATTCCGTAAAGACAATCGCAGCAGACCTCAGTGTCTCAGAGCCGAGGGTCTATCAGCTAATCAAACGTGCCAAGGCAATCGGAAGACAATTCAGAAAGGACAACGACAATGAGTAAATCGGAGGTATTTGAGAAAATGATGAACAGTGAAAATGGCGGCCTGTACGCCGCAATCGGTGGTATCGTTCTAGTATACAGTATTGACCGTATCACAAAGAGCCACTACACAGCCGATGTGAAGAAAGATTCCATCACCCTGGCTCCTACCGAAAATGTGAGCAAACCCCAGGACCCGGAAAAGAACCAGTAATTATGAAAGGCGGCATCGGATCGATCATTCCGGTGCCGCCGATTTTTGTTGAGCTTTTCTTTACAATATGAAGTTTTCAAAGGTGCAGTTTCTGCATCATCATACATATTCAGATTACAGATATCGTAATTAGCCCATGCTGAGGTCAGCCGTGACCATCAGTAAAATCATAGCCTCGACCTCCCCCAAATAGTAAAATCGTTTTCTCGTTTTGCCCAAAATAGTAGAATCGTTGACTCGTTTTCTGAAATAGTAAACACATAGTCTCGACCCCCTCCATGGACAGGTTCCCGCAGACACAAAAAGAGGGTTTCCATCACGCGGAGCACGCTCTGATCCCGGTGACGGAAACCCCTGTAAATCAGGCTTTTCCAGCCCTTTTTCCTCAAGAATGTGTTAGTAGACAGACCGTCTCGACAGTTGTTTCAGTTTCCAAGGGAAGTTCTTTCACTTCCTCGCCATCAACAGGCACAGGGAAATTGAATACGATCTTCTTTATCCAGCTTCCGTCTTTCCTTTTCTCCGGGAACATTTCAATTCGCTCGATAAAGGCTTTCATAAACTCTTTCTGTTCCGCTTCCGTTGCAGAATGGTAGACTTCATCAAATGCCAGTAAGAGCCGATAGATATTGTCGCCGGAGATTTTCTCCTGCTGAATGCTGCGGATTTGACTTTGCAATTCACCAATCTGAACTTCGATTTCTTCTATC
>UMIA01069025.1_pt1 | contig 37272 bp, 32 predicted proteins | sample 1965701 | NCBI WGS metagenome assembly UMIA01 (sample SAMEA4836113, study PRJEB28245) | human gut metagenome | biome: gut microbiome; material: fecal sample | place: Denmark | collected 2008 | reverse complement strand
GCGGGCGCAGGAGCGTCCTCGCCGGCACCCTCCGCACCGCGGACCGCGGACAGCGTCATCTGCAGATAGGTATTGGCCAGATACGCCTCGTCAAACTCGGAGCGGTCGGAATCCAACAGGTAGGCGGCAACCACGGTATCGAAGATGCGCGTGGAATCGACTGCCAGCGGATCCATGAGCTCAAGCTCGGAAGAGTCGATGGGCGAAAGCTCATGCAGCAGTGCTTTCATATCCGGGCTCGCCACGCGGCCCTCCATAAACAGGCGCGCAAGCACGCCGGCGATCACGCCGTGGGCGAAGTTGAAGCCATCGACTACGGCAGTGGTACCGCCTTCGCCCTCCTCAAGCGCAAGCAGCCCCTTGGACGTCGCCAGCCACAGCGTGCGCGTCAGGCCAAAAAGCGCGCCCTCCTCCTTGTCATCGTCCACCACGGCGGCAATCCACTCGCCCGCCTCGATCGCACGAGCGATCTCGTCGGCAGCAGCAGCGAGCGCCTCGGCATCGCCAGCGGCAGCACGCATAACGGGGGGAATCTCAAACGTGCTGGCAGCGGCCGCAGACCCACCCTCGCCACCGATCAATGCCAAGAAACGGTTCTGCATGGCCGTAATGCCGAGCGTGCCCAGCGCCGCGGACACTTCGTCGGCAGAAAACGCCGGGAAGGACGTTTCGTCAAAGTCGAGCTCGACAGGCGCATCGGTGCGAATGGTTGCGACCTTGCGGCTCAGTAGCGCATCGTCGATGTGCGCACGCAAGTTCTCGCCCATCTTGCCCTTGACCTCGTCAGCATGCGCGATGACCTCGTCCAAGCTGCCGTACTGCGCAATAAGCGCGCTCGCCTTTTTGGGGCCGATGCCCGGTACGCCGGGAATGTTGTCCGACGTATCGCCCTTCAGGCCGTAAAAATCGGGCACGAGCGCCGGCGTAATGCCGTGATACAGGTCATCCACGCTCTCGGGCGTCATAATCGCCACGTCGGACAGGCCCTTGCGGGTCGAGACCACGTTGACGTGCTCGGTCACGAGCTGATACATGTCGCGGTCGCCGGTCACCAGCAGCATGTCGCAGCCTGCCTCCTCACCCAGGCGCGCCATGGTTCCCAGGATATCGTCGCCTTCCCAGCCCTCGGACTGCAGAATCGGCACGTTGAGCGCCGTGAGCAGCTCCTTGATCATCGGAAACTGCGCGTGCAGATCGGGATCCATGGGCGGACGCTGCGCCTTATACTGCGGCAGCATCTCCATGCGTACGCGCGGCTTGCCCTTGTCAAACGCCACGACCACACCGTCGGGGTTAAAGGCATCGATCATCTTAAGAAACATGTTCAGAAAGCCAAAGATCGCGTTGGTGGGGCGACCGTCCGGCGCGTTCATGGTCGGCGGCACGGCGTGGAAGGCGCGGTGCATGAGCGAGTTGCCGTCAATAACGGCAAAGGTGCGGCGCTTGTCAGACATATTGAATACCTCGCTTTGGGCTGGGCACGGTTTGCTCACACCAGTTTACACGCTCCCTGCCCCGCGGCCACCACACATCAAGCTCCCCTGCCACCGTGAGCCCGCGCGTGATACGATGGCTCACGGTACATCAACCAGCACGATCGATCCGAAAGGAGCCTGCGTCATGGAGCGTCCCTGCGCATGGAAAAAGTACACGCCACAGCAAGTCGAGGAGCTCGAGGAGCTTTGCCGCGGCTATAAGCAGTTTTTGAGCGAGAACAAGACCGAGCGCCTGTGCGTCAAGACCGGTATCAAGATGGCCGAGGAGGCGGGCTACGTCAATCTGGAGACCGTGATCGCCGAGGGCCGCGCGCTCAAGGCCGGCGACAAGGTGTACGCCGCCAACCACGGCAAGGACCTTATGCTCGTCAACCTGGGCACCACCCCGCTCGAGCAGGGCTTTAACATCCTGGGCGCCCACGTGGACTCGCCGCGCCTGGACCTCAAGCAGAATCCCGCCTTTGAGGCCGGCGACATGGCCTACCTCGACACGCACTACTACGGCGGCGTCAAGAGCTACCACTGGGTTGCCTCCCCGCTTGCACTTGTGGGCGTCATCTGCAAAAAGGACGGCACCACCGTCGACATCAATATCGGCGACAAGGCGGACGACCCGGTCTTTACCATCTCCGACCTGCTAATCCACCTCTCGAGCGAGCAGATGTCCAAGCCCGCCAAGGACGCCGTCGATGCCGAGATCCTCGACGTGATCGTGGGCGGCCGCCCCGTCAAGTTCGATGAGGACGACAAGGACGCTCCCGAGGAGCCCGTCAAGCAGATGTTCCTGGACATCCTCAAGGAGCAGTACGACGTCGAGGAGGAGGACTTCCTCTCCGCCGAGATCGAGGTCGTGCCCGCCGGCCCCGCCCGCGACATGGGCCTCGACCGTTCCATGATTTTGGGCTATGGCCACGACGACCGCGTCTGCGCTTACCCCTCCATGCTCGCCCAGATCGACGTTGCCAACGTGGAGCGCACGAGCATCACGCTCATTGTCGACAAGGAGGAGATCGGCTCCGTGGGCGCCACCGGCATGACGAGCCGCTTCTTCGAGAACGCCGTCGCCGAGATCATGACGCTCGCCGGCGAGGGCAGCCCGCTGGCCCTGCGCCGTGCACTCGCCCACAGCCGTATGCTCTCCTCCGACGTGTCCGCCGGCTTCGACCCGGGCTATGCCGGCAAGTTCGAGACCAAAAACGCAGCCTTCATGGGTCGAGGCCTGTGCTTTAACAAGTACACGGGCAGCCGCGGCAAGGGCGGCTCTAACGACGCCGACGCCGAGTACGTGGCCCTCGTCCGCGACATCATGGACGAGGCCGGCGTGGACTTCCAGACCTGCGAGCTCGGTCGCGTCAACGCGGGCGGCGGCGGCACCATTGCCTACATCATGGCCAAGTACGGCATGAACGTCATCGACTCCGGCGTTGCCGTCCTGTCCATGCACGCCCTGTGGGAAGTCGCCAACAAGGCCGACATCTACGAGGCCTACCGCGGCTACAAGGCCTTCCTCGAGCGCGCCTAACCAGCCCCTCATCAGTTGCGGTGAAATAGTTCCTAAATAGCCCTTTAGACAGGTCGAACAAGAACTATTCCATCGCAACTTCTTTTTTGGCAGAGGAGAATCCATGTTGCAGGTCATCATTTCGCCCGCCAAGCAAATGCGCGTGGCCCAAGATGCTTTTGAAGTCCTGGGCATTCCACCTTTTGCGCACGTGGCGGCTCGACTGCATCGCGCGTTGCTAGATATTGAGCGAAATGAAGGCAGCGGCGGCTTGCAGGAGCTATGGAATTTAAGCGACAGGCTGCTGGGGTCTTGCCTCGACACTCTGCATGAGTTCGAGCCTATCTTGGAAAACGGCGGCCTCGACAATCCCGATATCGCCCGCAATACCTCCCCCGCCGTCATGTCCTATCACGGCATTCAATACCAGAGCATGGCACCCGAGGTGATGGATTCCGCGCAGCTCGCATGGCTGCAAGACCATCTGTGGATCCTCTCCGGCCTCTACGGGTGCGTTCGTCCCTTTCATGCCGTCGAACCATATCGGCTGGAGATGGGCGCGAAGCTCGCCGTCGACGATGCCCGAGACCTCTACGCATTTTGGAGCGATAAGCTCGCGCGAGCTATCGCCCCGGCAGGTTCAAACACCACGATCGTCAACCTCGCCAGCGTAGAGTATGCCAAAGCCGTTCTGCCCAACCTCGTGGGCGACGCCACGGCCGTCACGTGTCTCTTTGGCGAGGGTATCCGCAACGGGAAGCCCATCCAACGGTCGACCGCCAGCAAAAAGGCACGCGGTTCGATGGTCCGCTGGATGGCAGAAAACAAGCTCGAGGACGCCGGCCGTCTCACCGAGTTCAACATCGGCTATCGCCACGCCCCCGAGCTCTCATACCCAGGCACCCTCGTGTTCATCAACGAACAGATGCTCTAGAGCCGCCACCCAAAACTGACCCGCTCAGCCTTCTCTATATAACTTGCGGTGGAATAGTTCCTATTTGAGCCTTTTATCGCACAAACGGGAACTATTCCACCGCAACTTTTATGATTTGGCCGGCTAGGTGCGACACCTATTCTGCTAGGCCGTCGGCCTTTGCAATCCCGCTTGTCGAACCGTCCTGATAGACAATCTTGACGTGCTCAACCTCGGGCACCGCAACACCCGATGGAGGCTCCAGGCGCCATTCGGTCAAGGCAATATCCATGGTCGTGGGCACATCTCCTTGATCTTTGAGCTTCACCGTGAGCGTTTTGAGCGCCGCGTCAAACGTCACGCGTTCGATTTCTTCGCCCGGAATGGATCCGCCACTCAGCTGCAACTGCACAAACTCGTCGTGCGGATACCAATAGTCGCCGGGAGCTGCCACCGTGTTGCCGCCCGCGACCTTCACCGTCATGATCGGCAGGCCATTATCAGCCTCGAACTCCCATGTGGCGCCGCCGCGACCGCCAAACGTCCAGATACAAAAGGCAATCACCAGCACGGCAAGCACCGCAAAACCAATCGCGACAAGGCCATGGTGCGCGCGGCTCTCCTCGGCCGATACATCCCATTGCGTCTCACGATATAGATGCTTGTCTTCCATGTTCGCCTCCCCACAGGCACGCTCGTTGGCCCAATCGTACCCATTCAGGCTATACTTGAGCCCATGACATAAACGGGGAGCTTGCGGGACAAGACGGCAGGCTGAGATTGGGCGCGCCCGCCCTGACCCGCAAACCTGATATGGGTAATGCCAACGAAGGGAGCCGTGCCAATGAGCACACAGACCGAGCCCAAGCTCGTCACGCAAATCGACTTCGCCCGCGCCGGGCAAATCACACCGCAGATGAAAGAAGTCGCCGAGCGCGAGCATCGCGACCCCGAGTACATCCGCGAGCGCGTGGCAGACGGCCGCATCGCCATTCCCGCCAACATCGTGCATATCAAAAAGGGCATGCGCGCCTTTGGTGTCGGCGAGGGCCTGTCCACCAAGGTCAACGTCAACCTGGGCATCTCGGGCGACAAGGCCGATGCCGCCGAGGAGTGGAAGAAGGTCAAGATCGCCGAGGACTTTGGCGCCGACGCCATCATGGACCTCTCCAACTCGGGCAAGACGCGCCAGTTCCGCCAGCAGCTCATCGACGAGACGCCGCTTATGGTGGGCACCGTCCCCATGTATGACGCCATCGGCTACATGGAAAAGCCGCTGGTCAAGCTCACCAAGGACGATCTGCTCGAGGTCGTGCGCGCTCATGCCGAGGACGGCGTGGACTTTATGACCATCCACTGCGGCATCAACAAGTCGGTCATCAAAACCTTTAAGGAGACCGGCCGCCTCATGAACATCGTCAGTCGCGGCGGCTCGCTGCTGTTTGGCTGGATGGAAGTCACCGGTAACGAGAACCCCTTCTACGAGTTCTACGACGAGGTGCTCGAGATCTGTCACGAATACGACGTGACGATCTCGCTCGGCGACTCCTGCCGCCCGGGCTGCCTCTACGACTCCAACGACGCAACCGAGACCGCCGAGATGATCGAGCTGGGCAAGCTGTGCAAGCGCGCTTGGGCCGCCGGCGTCCAGGTTATGGTCGAAGGCCCGGGTCACATGGCGCTCGACGAGATCGCCGCCAATATGAAGCTGCAGAAGCGCCTGTGCCACAACGCCCCGTTCTATGTGCTCGGGCCGCTGGTGACCGATATCGGCGTGGGTTACGACCACATCACCGCAGCCATCGGCGGCGCTATCTCCGCGAGCTCGGGCGCCGACTTCCTGTGCTACGTGACGCCCGCCGAACACCTGTGCCTGCCCAACGCCCAGGACGTGCTCGACGGCCTCATGGCCACCAAGATCGCCGCACACGCCGCCGACATCGCCAAGAAGGTGCCCCACGCCCGCGACATGGACGACAAGATGGGCCAGGCACGCCGCAAGCTCGACTGGGACGCCATGTGGAAGTGCGCGCTCGACCCGGTCACCGGCAAGAAGCGCTACGAGGAATCCCCCGCCGCCACCGAGGGCACCTGCACCATGTGCGGCAAGATGTGCGCCGTCCGCACCGTCAACAAGGTGTTCGAAGGCACGACGATTGACCTCGGCATGGAGGACTAGCCCTGTCGCCGCGGCCGCTTCTGGCGGCGAGCTGGTGCCTGCCAATTGTTGACGTGTGAACATTTGCTTGCATTTGCGTAAAGATTGCATCGCCCGCCCGGGTTCGACATAGAGTCGGCCCGGGCATCTTTATAATGCTGGCTTAAAGACCCATTTGATTCCGACCGAACAAGGGAGCGAATATGGATCGCAGCAAGGTACCTGCCGTTCTATCCATCGCGGGATCCGATTCCAGCGGTGGCGCCGGCATTCAGGCCGACATCAAGACCATCACGGCGCACCGCCTGTATGCCGAGACGGCCATCACTGCCATCACAGCGCAAAACACACTGGGCGTTACCGCCGTGCAGAACATCTCTCCGGATATTGTCGCGGCGCAGATCGATGCCGTTTTTGACGATATTCGACCCAGCGCCGTCAAGATCGGCATGGTTTCCTCTGCCGAGATTATCGAGGTTATCGCCGACCGCTTGAGCGCCTGGGACGCACAAAATATCGTCGTCGACCCCGTCATGGTCGCCACCTCGGGTGCTCGCCTCATTGCCGAGGATGCCGCTGAGGCACTCATCCGCCGCCTGTTCCCGCTGGCGACCGTTATCACGCCCAACATTCCCGAGGCCATGGCGCTGCTCGATTATGAGGTCGATTCCGAGCGCACGCAGCAAAATGCCGCCATGCTTCTCACCCGTCGCTTTGGCTGCGCGTCTCTCGTTAAGGGCGGGCATTTTGTCAACGAGGCCAACGATGTGCTAGCAGAGCCCGCGCCGCTCGATGACGAGGGCAACCATCTGGGCGATCCGCTCACCACGTGGTTCCGCCACAAGCGCATCGAGACCGGCAACACGCACGGTACTGGCTGTACGCTTTCGTCCGCCATCGCCTGCGCGCTGGCCCAGGGCATGGATCTTGCCGATGCCGTCAACGCCGGCAAGGCCTACCTAACGGGCGCTCTCGCCGCTGGCTTTGACATGGGCAAAGGCTCCGGCCCCGTCAACCACATGTGGCAGTACTAAGCCCCATCCCAAACCGCCACAAAGGGGACAGGCACCTTTGTGGCGGTTCCCGCAAACATCTCGATCTGTAACAGTTAGAGTCCATTTTTCGGCCCACCTGTTACAGATTGAGACATTCAAATTCCGCTGAGAAGAAAATCTCGATCTGTAACAGTAACTCGGCAAAATCGACCCTAGATGTTACAGATCGAGACAAACGACCGATATCGACCTAAATAATCTCAATCTGTAACATCTAGCCCGCTTTCGGCCTTACAGCTGTTACAGATCAAGACAAACCAACGAAACAAGCCGCCGCGAGGGGAACTTTTGTACTGCTTTGGGCCGTGCTACGCTCCGAGCATCTCTTTGAGCTTGGCTGCCACGGCGTGCCCCAAGCTCTCGTGGCTTTCGGGCATCATGTGCAGATAGTCGATATCGCCCGGCTCGGCAAAATCGGCGGCATTCAAAAAGTCGCAGCCAAACTGTTCGGCAACATACGCATAGTATTCGGCAAAATGCTCCGAGGCCTCGACGGAGTGCTCGTCAAAGTCGGTCATGTACACATCGGCGATCTGCGGTTTAATCTTGATAGGCGCCATCAGCAGAATACGCGGGCAGGGCGCGGCTTCGGTCCAGGGAAACGCGCGGACGGTGCGAATCAGCGCCATGGCACCGCCAGCGATATCGGCAGCCCCCACGCCAAAGACCGTCTTGCAGTCGTTGGTGCCCAGCATAATCACAATCGCATCCAGCGGCTTATGGGCCTCGAGCAGCATCGGCAACGCGCGAATGCCGTTGAGGTTAGTATCCAGATGGCACATATCGTCACGCACCGTCGTGCGACCGTTTAGGCCTTCCTCAATTACATGCCAGCCCTCGCCCAGGTCGCGCTGGACCACGCCGCACCAGCGCACATCGTGCGCATAGCGCACCGCGGTGCCGTCGCGCATACCCGCCGGATCATAGCCATAGGTATTGCTGTCGCCAAAGCACAGAACGTTTTTCATCGTAAGCCCTTCCTTTAGTAAAAAGCCGACGGGAGCAGCCCTCCCGCCGGATCGACCTATCTGTCGGCACGTACCGATTACAGGTACTTGCGCCAATCGTCCTCGTCCTCATCGTCCTCGGCAGCAGCCTGGGCCTGCTCGGCGGCGCGAGCGGCCGCAGCGCGAGCGGCAACCTGGGCATAGGACTCCTCGTTGCGCTCGGGGAAGTTTGCCAGCACGTGCTCGAACTTGGCAAAATCCTCGTCCCAGCGCGTAGAGGGCACGGCAAAGAAGACCTGCTTGACCTTGAAGTCGCCCGACGCAAGCTCCTTGCGGAAGAGCTCAGCCACGGCCTCGGCGTCAAAGCCGTTGTTGTCGCAGCCCCAAGCGCCCAGCACGAGCTTCTCGCGACCCAGCTCGTCGCAGATGGCAAGCACGAAGCGGATGCGATCGCGCAGGGCGTCCAGCAGGGCATCGTCACCCACGCGATACTCCTGGCGAGCGCGCTTGGCGTTGGGCGCGGCGGCAACGATCACGTCGGCGTATGCGTGCACGTGGTTGCGGTCGAAGCGCACCGCAGGCACCACCAGCGTACGGTTGCGGTAAAGCTCGCAGTTGATGTTGCGACGACGGTTCTCGCCGTACCATTTGCGCTGCTTATCGAGCACGTTGTACAGGTACGAATCGGCACAGAGCGTGGCCTCCTGGCCCAGATAGCCCTGGATGTAGCCACCGCCCGGGTTGGTGAACGAGGCAAAGGCAAGCACGGCCATGTCACAGAACTGCGCGTAGCCTCGGCCGTTATCCAGAATGGCCTGTGTGGCAGAGGCGTCGAGCACGGTGACCTCGGGCAGGACCGGAGTGGGCTTTTCGGCGGCAGGCGCGGACTCGGTCTCCGTGGCCTCCTCGGCGGGTGCAGGCTCGGCCGCAACCTCGGTCTCGGCGGATGCAACCTCAGCGGCCTCGACCTCGGGCTCCTCGGCGGCCTCAGACTCCTCGGCAACCTGTTCCTCGGCAGCGTCGGCCGCGTGGGCCTTGGCCTTCATCGCCGCGACAAAGCCGGCAGGCATACCGTCGAACTCGCGCACGCCGGCAAGCGAGCGCTCGATATCCTTGGCGCACGCTTCGGACACAGTCGCCACGTGACGCTCGGCGGCCTTGGCACGGGCCTCGCGCTTGGGATTGGGCTGCCCTGCGCGATTGGGTCTGCGGTTACGGTTCCTGTTGTCGACGTCTGCCATAAGTGGTCACCTTTCTCGGTCTCTGCCGCTATCGGCTTTTCCATCCATGATACCCCGCCGTGTACAAAAAAGACGGCCCCGAAGGACCGCCTTCCGTATCGATTTACACGTGCGGCAAGCACCGCTGCAATTTGGCACTAGTCGCGACGACCAAGGATGTTCAGGATGCGCAGGAACACGTTGATGATGTCCACGAACAGGTTGGATGCCATGAGCACGGCGTTGGGCAGCGTGGGCGGCACCGTCGTGGCCACATAGGTGTCGTAGCCAATAAAGCCAGCGAACACCACGATCACGATCAGGTCGGTGATGGACTGCGAGACGCCCATAAACATCAGCACGATCTCGACCAGAATCGTGGCAAGCAGGATGCCAAAACCAATGCCGTACACACGCTGGAAGAACTTGGGGAAGGTCACGCCCAGCGCACCAAAGACAAAGGTGATGGCGGCCGTGGCGATAAAGGCAGTGTTGATGGTGGGCAGGTCGTAATTGGCAAGGCCAAACGACGCGGTCAGGCCAAAGGTACTCGCAAAGATTACGTAGCCCGCAAGGGACAGACCCACAGACTGCTTGCCCGCGGCGGCCGACATCATGACCATGCCGACGATGGTCAAAATAAACGAGCCAAAGACCAGCGGCAAGGCGGCGCCGCTCATCATCATGCGGGCAAACGCCATGGTGCTCGTAAAGTAAGCACCGGCACCCATGGCGCAAAAGCCCAAAAAGATCAGGGCAGACATGGCAAGGTTGTACGCACGCGGCGACATCTCCTTGGCACGGCTTGCGCCGGTCTCAATGGGGCCGTTCTGATAACCCTGGATATCGTTCATAATATCGTCCTTTCAAAAGCGCCGCGACAGCGCCGTAGGTGACAAGATTCCTGCCATTGTACCCGAATGCCGCGCGCTCTTACCTGCGGCGCCCACTCTCGAGCGTACGGTCGAATGCCCACACCCACCAACGCATCAGATGGGCCTGCGAGCCATCCGGTCGCTCGCGCGCCTGTTCTTCCAGATACAGTTCGGTCGCATGCCCACCAAAACGAACCTTATACGTTGCCGTACGAATGCCGTGAACCGTTAGGCCAAAACCGGTGGACGAGACAATCTCGTCGATCGTAAAACAGCGACCGTCGACCCAGCAGACGGTAACCGGCACGACTTGTCCGCCCGCGAGGATGCGGGCCACGACGTCCACATACTGCTTGTGCACGCGTCGAGTTTTGCCATCTGTCTGTCGATATTCCATGCCTCCTATTATCGAACGCATGTTTGCATATTGTAAAGCGAACAGGCTGTGGTTTTGGGATGTTGGGGCGCGCACGTGTCCTCATGGCGTGCTAGCAAAAAGAACACCTGCGGTCAACAGGGCAAATATTCAATGCTAGTGCCAAAAAATTCACTTCTCCCATCAGAACTCGGTAAAGAAACCCGCAGGAGGTGATACGATTTATCATGTTTTTGTAACGTGCCTGCAAACTTCGAGAAAGCCCATATATGGACGTAACGTTCTCAGCCTTCCTCGGCCAAATTGTGTCGAACCCAGTCCTTGCCGTCACCGTGATCCTCGCGCTCGGAGCTATCTTCGTCAACGGATGGACCGACGCGCCCAACGCCATCGCGACCTGTGTCACCACGCGCTGCATGCCCGCCCGCGCAGCCATTCTCATGAGCGCCGCATTCAACTTCCTCGGCGTGCTCATCATGACGCACTTTAACGCGAGCGTCGCCAACACCATCTCACATATCGTCGACTTTGGCGGAAACAGCACCATGGCGCTCGCATGCCTCTGCGCGGCGCTGTTCTCCATCGTCGTCTACGGCGCCACGGCATCGCGTTTTGGCATCCCCACCTCGCAAAGCCACAGCCTTATCGCCGGCCTGACCGGTGCCGCAATCGCCCTCGGCGGCGCGAGCAGCGTCAACGTCCACGAGTGGATGAAGGTCATCTACGGCTTGGCGCTCTCCATCGGCCTGGGCTTTATCATGGGCTGGGTCCTGTGCAAGCTCGTCTCGATTCTTTTCGCCGCCGCCAACAGGCGACGTGCCAATGTCTTCTTTAAATATGCTCAGATCGCAAGTGCCGCGGCCATGAGCTTTATGCACGGCGCGCAAGATGGACAAAAGTTTATCGGCGTGCTCTTTTTAGGTGTCGCCTTTGCCAGCGGACAGACGAGCGTCGGCGACGCCGGCATCCCCATCTGGATCATGCTGCTGTGCTCGGCCACCATGGGCATCGGCACCAGCGTGGGCGGTGAGCGCATCATCAAGTATGTCGGTCAGAGCATGGTCAAGCTCGAAAAGTACCAGGGCTTCTCCGCCGACCTGGCGGGCGCCGCAAACCTGCTGCTTGCCACCCTTACCGGCATCCCCGTGTCCTCCACGCACATTAAGACCTGCGCCATTATGGGTGTCGGTGCCGTCAAGCGCCTCTCGGCGATCAACTTCGGTGTCGTCAAGGACATGATGTTCACCTGGTTCTTCACCTTCCCCGCCTGCGGACTTATCAGCTTTGTCATGGCCAAGCTGTTCATGATGTTCATCTAGTCAAACCGAACGTCCATCCGGACCGCAATACCTCGCCCACCCGTCTTCGCCTCGAAAGGACCCACTCATGGCAAAGAAACCCGATTCGTTCTACTTTGACAACTACGTCGCCTGCGCCGACCTTGCTGTCCAGGCCGCAGAGTTGCTCATCAAGATTTTTGAGAACTTTGATCCCGCGCAGATCCACGGCATGCTCGAAGAGATGCATGCGATTGAGCATGCGGCCGACAAGAAGCACCATGAGCTTGAGGACGCCCTGCTCACGGCCTTTATCACCCCGCTTGAGCGCGAGGACCTGGACCTGATGAGCTGCTCGCTCGACACCGTGCTTGACCGTATCGAGGGCGTCGTGCAGCGCGTCTACTTCACCAACATCCAGAGCATCCATCCCGATGCCATCGTGATCGCCCACAAGGTGACCGATGCCTGCCGCGCCATGAAGGACCTGATGGTCGAGCTGCCTAATTACCGCAAGTCCAAGACCCTGCGCGAGCTGGTCATCCAGATCAACACCATTGAGTCCGAGGCCGATGAGCTCTACATCAACGCCATGCGCAACCTGCACGTCAATGGCAAGGACCCGCTCGAGGTCATCGCCTGGCGTGACGTCTACGCTTTCCTGGAGTACTGCGCCGACTGCTGCGAGAATGTGGCTGATGTCGTGGATTCGATTGTCATGAAGAACAGTTAATTGGGGGTACGTGTCCTGGCGGCGAAGGGCCGGTCACGGTTTGCTTTCTCACTCCGGCTGCTTTGCAGAGTCGTTCGAAAGTAAACCGTGGCCGGCCCTTCGCCTTACGTATCACCATTGGAACTTTGGCTGATAGGTTTAGCGCAATGGGGGTTTGGCTGAAGGGACCTTTGGTACCCGTTCGGACACTTTGGCCCTTGATGAGCGTTTGGCTGATTGCTGCTTTGGGTACTCTTTTTGGTTACTTTGGGTTTGTTTGATTTTTAATTGTAGGAGGGCTTGTATGTCGTATTTGGATCTGGCTCGGGGTCGGTATTCTTGTCGTGAATTTGAGGCTCGGGCTGTGGAGCAGGCTGTGGTGGATGCCATTGTTGAGGCTGGGCGTATTGCTCCTTCTGCTTGTAATAATCATCCAACCCGTGTGATGGTGTTGGATACGCCCGAGCTTTTGGAGAAGGCGGCTGCTTGTCAGCCTCGATTTGCTCGTGATGGGTCCATCTTTGGCGCTCCGCTCATCTTCCTCATTTGCAGCGTTACCGACGACGCTTGGGTTCGCCCCTATGACCAGATGAACTCCAGCGCTATCGACACCTCGATTGTTTGCGATCAAATGATGATGGAGGCCGAGGAGCAGGGCTTGGGAACGTGTTGGGTATGCCATTTTAAGCCCGAGCTAGCCAGAGAGCGGTTCAACCTGCCCGAGGGCGTCTATCCCTATCACATGCTCGTCTGCGGCTATCCTGCCGACCACATCGCCGATCCCGAGCATCGCGATGCCCGCACCATTCCCCTCTCCGACTTCCTCCTCAAGTAGTTCTTGCGCATGCCCTAAAATCTACCTTTTACCGCTCACCCTTTCGCCGAGTTCTGCCCTATCGCACGCAGAGCTCGGCGTTTTGTTTCCCAACCCGTATGCAGCCACAAAAAAGGAGCCCGCAAGTGCGAGCTCCTCTTAAGGACACGAGATTGTAGCTCTGGCGCTAGTCCAGGTCGTCAGCGGCAAAGTTGTCGATCGGGACGAAGGGGTCAGCCACGGGAACAACCGGATCAGCGACAGGCAGCGGCTCGGCGGCGGGAACGGTCACTGCAGGAGAAGCCGCAGAACCGACCGGCGTGGAGGCCATAAGGTCGGACGGGAAGGAATTCTGCGCATCGTCCATGAAGTGCTGGATGAGCTTGAGGTACTCAGCTTTGAACTCCTCACGGGAAGCCTTCAGACGGTCGATCTCCTCGAGCTCGGCCTGCTTCTCGGTCAGGGCCTGACGGATGACCTCGCGGGCCTTGGCGTCGGCTTCGTTGCGGATGCGCTCAGCGTTCTCGTTGGCATCGTTGACGATGCCCTCGGCGGTCTGCTGGGCAGCAATCAGCGCAGCGGAGATCTGGCGCTCCTGAGCGGAGAAGTCGGGTGCGGGAGCGGCCACAGGAGCGGCGGGAACGGCCTGAGCGGCAGCGTCCTGAGCCTGGGCAAGCTGGGCCTGCGTGTCGGCAAGCTGCTGCTCGGTGGCAGTCAGACGACCCTTAAGATCGACAATCTTGGCAAGCATAGCGTCAACCTCGGAGGACAGCGTCTCCAAAAAGACGTCGACCTCGGCGGGATCATAGCCGCGCTTGGCCTCAGAGAAAGTCTGAGCCTGGATGTCAGCAGGGGTAATAGCCATAACAAGTTCTCCTTTATCATCGCCTTGGCGCCGGGCGCCCGATGTAAGTTACTGAGCCAGTACTATACGAGTATACCTATAAGAAGCTGCAGAATCAGCCTCTGCACCAACTGCAACGCAATAATCGCAACGACCGGCGAAAAATCAACGCCGCCCATCGGCGGAATAAACCGACGAAACAGGTTGAGCCACGGACCGCAGACGCTATCGAGCACCGCGGCGATATCCTGCAGCAGGCCGCCCTGCTTCATGGGAATCCACGTCATAAAGCAATAGACCACAATAAGTGTGGAGTAGAAGTTGAACAGCGTGTTGACCAGCTGGACAATGGTGTAGATGTTGATGAGAATCTCCTCGTCTTGGGTTTACTTAAGGTAGCCATCGGCGCGCAGCTTCTTGAGGTCCGAATCCTTGACCTCGCAGCCGGCGGGCAGCACCATAAACACGCGATCGCCCACCTCTTTGACCGTAGCGCCCAGGCCGCAGGCAAAGCCATAACTAAAGTCCAGGACACGCTTGGCGACCTCGGTGCGAACGCCAACAAAAATCAGCGCAACGGGCTGCTTGGTGCGCACGCGGCGGACAACGGTCTCGACATCGTCATAGCTCTCAGGGCGCAGGACATAGGCAGGCAGCTGCGGCGTGGCGTTAATGATGTTGTTTGCATAGGCCGAGGCGTCGCTCGGCGCAGAAGCGGGCGCAGGTGCCGCGGCACGAGCGCGGGCGCTCTCGGCATAACTCGACGGCGTGTCGTAAGCGCCGGGGCGATAGCCGCCTGCGGCACTATCCTGAGAACGCGACGGCGGATTGTACGTCGTTGCATGACGCGAGTCATCGCCGACCAGCTGGCCGGAGCGCGTATACACGGCGACCGACTCGGCCTCACCGCGGCGCGTCTGGCCCAGCAGGCCGTTACTCGGCTCGTCCTGGGTATAGAAGCCCTCGCCCGAGGTACCGCTGTAGCCGTTGTTCTGATAGCCATCATCGTAGCCGTCATCGTAGCCGTAGCCGTCATCCTGGCCATAGCCCTGGTCGTAACCCTGCTGGCCGCCAAGGTGCATCTTATTTTTAATCTCGTCAAGGAAGCCCATGGTTGTGTCCTCTCACGGTTTAGTGCAGGCGCTCTGTAAACCAGTGCGCACTTCAGAGCCCTATTTTACTGCAAACTCCGGGCTAAATACTACCCTGCCCAGACGAATGAGCGTAGAGCCCTCCTCAAGGGCGGACTCAAAGTCCTCGCTCATGCCGCAAGAGAGCTCGGGCAAGCTCAGATCGGGATGCGCCGCCTCCAGCTCATCCCTCAGCTCTCGCAGCCCGGCAAAAGTGCGACGTGCCACATCCTTGTTCCCTCGAGGGGCCATGGTCATAAGGCCCTGCACACAAATTCCCTCAAGTTCCGCAAGCTCGCCGGCAGCACCACGAATCTCATCGGGCGAAAAGCCGCCCTTGGACTCCTCGCCGCTTACGTTAACCTCGATTAGCACCTGTTGGGGAGCAGAAAGCTCGCCCGCTTCGATCTTGCGAACGGCACGGCTCGAGATCGCCTGCGCCAAATGAAGCGAACCAACCGAATGAATCAGCTCGGCCGAACCCAACACCGTGTTAATCTTGTTGGTCTGAAGGTTGCCGATCATATCAAAGCGTACCTCGGGCAGCTCCGGATGCTCCGCCAGACCTGCGAGTTTGCGGACGAGCTCTTGCGGGCGGTTCTCGGCAAAATGGCGGTATCCCACCTGGATGGCCACGATGGTCTCATCGACGCCGACGGTCTTTGACACGGCAATCAAACGCGCGGCATCGCGGGACCTCCCGGCGCGATCGAGCGCGGCATAGAAACGCTCAAGTATCTGCTCGCGGCGAGCGCGCATTACATTCAAATAGTTATCCATTGCCAATCGCCTCCGCTAACAGCACAACAAGTAGTCCCATGCTAACGCAAGAGCGCAACCCCGCATCCGCAAGGCCGCGCTCCCTTAGGTATTTACAATCTCTCAACGAACGGGGCTACCCTATTCCTCGTCGTCCTCGGCATCATCCTCGTCCTCAAGATGATCCAACAGGTAGCGAAGACCCTCGCTCACCTCGTTAACGGGCACCTTGGCAACAAAGTGTGCATCCACGGCGGGCCTCATAATGACGCCCTCGCCCGAAGGCACGCGTATGCTCTCGAGCTCGTCCTCGTCCGTACGGGCGATATCGCCGGCAGTCATACGCTGGCCGGTCAAAAGGAAGGTCAGACGGCAGGCGGCATCGATGGAAATCGAGGCAATACGATCGAGGTAGCGCGAGACCATAATGGCGCGGCGCAGATCGTCATAGTTGCTGTCGTCGTCCATAAAATCGCTCGTGTCCATGCGGTTAAAGGCGCGGAAGAACTTCTCGTACGCCGCATGCACCGGCTCGTCCTCGACGGCCAGGTTGCAGATGATGGACATGTCGTTAGTGACGAGCGCGGAAAGCGACGAACCCAGCACCTGGTAAACGGCTTCGGCCTCGGCCTCAACCGTACCGACAAGCTCCTGGGGCAGCGAGATATCGGCCTTGACCATATGACGCGTGGCGCGGCAGATCTGGCGAACCTTATCGGTCATGCGCTGCAGGTTAAAGTCGACGTAGATGATCGTCTGCAGCAAACGGAAGTCGGAGGCGACCGGCGACTGCGTAGCGATCAGGTTGTAGCACACGGCCTCCAAGTTGGCGCAGCGAGCATCAATCGAAAGCGTGCGCTTCTTGGTCTTAGTGGCGAGCTTGCGGTCGTCGGTCACATAGGCCTTCACGGCGTCGTGAAGGGCCAGATCGACGGCCTCGAAGATGCTCAGCATCTCGTGACGGGCCTCGATGAGCTGACGGGAAAACAGTTTGCGCATGGTTCACTCCAATCAGTTGGGTGCGGTCATGCCGCCCGCACAGTGAATACGCACCGGACCAGGTCCGATCGACTTGGGACTAGTCGCACCGATCAGCCAAAGCGGCCGGTGATATAGTCTTCCGTCCGCGAATCCACCGGGCTGGTGAAGATCGCGTCGGTTTGACCATACTCGATGAGCGTGGCGGGCTCACCGGCAACTTCCTGCAAGAAAAACGCGGTGTAGTCGCTGATACGAGCCGCCTGCTGCATGGAATGCGTGACGATGATGATCGTCATCTCGGGCGCCAGCTCGGCCATCAGATCCTCGACCTTAGAGACGGACGTAGGGTCGATGGCGGAGCAGGGCTCGTCCATCAGGAGGACATCGGGCTGCACCGCAAGCACGCGCGCGATGCACAGACGCTGCTGCTGACCGCCCGAGAGCGCCAAACCGTCCTTGTTGAGCTGATTGGATACCTCTTTCCAGAGGTTGGCGCGCTTGAGCGATTCTTCCACGATGTCATCGAGGTCGCTTTTGCTAGTCACGCCCTGCAAACGAGGGCCAAAAGCGACATTCTCGTAGATGGATTTGGGAAACGGGTTGGGCTGCTGAAAGATCATGCCCACGCGGCGGCGAAGGTCGACCGGGTCGACGCCCTCGGCATAGATATCGTTGCCGTCGAGCGTCATGGTACCCTCGACACGAGTACCCTCGATAAGGTCGTTCATACGGTTGATGCAGCGCAAAAACGTCGATTTACCGCAGCCCGAAGGACCGATAAACGAGGTGATGGCGTTTTTGGCGATGTTGAGGTCGAGCCCCGTCAGCGCATGAAAGTCACCGTACCAAAAGTTGAAATCCTTGGCCGTGATGGCCGCTTGCTCCGGCGTGGGAGCGGACTGATAGACGGACATGGGACTCCTTAACTAGCGGCGCTTGCGCGACAGATAACGCGCAAACAGGTTGAAGGCCAGAATAATCGCCATCAGCAAAAGCGCAGTGCCGTAGGCTGCGTTCATGTTGATGCCGTCGTTGGCAAGCAAATAGAGGTGGACGGTCATGGGACGACCGGAATCGAGCGGCGAGATCGGCAGATTGATGGCCTGACCCATGGTGTAGAGCACCACCGCGGTCTCGCCGATGGCGCGACCGATGGCGAGGACGATGCCGGTGGCAATGCGGCCAAAAGCAGAAGGAAGCACGATCTTGGAGACGACCTGCCACTTGGTGGCGCCCAGGCCATATGCGCCCCAACGGATATAGCGCGGAACGGCGCGGATTGCCTCCTCGGTGGTGCGCATGACGATGGGCAGCATCAGAAGCGCCAGCGCCAGGGCGGCCGAAACCATCGAAAGACCCAGGCCCATGGCCTCAACAAACAAGGCGTAACCAAAGAGGCCCATAACGATGGAAGGCACCGAGGCCAGGGCATCGGCAGCATAGCGAATGATGTCGACGACCTTGCCCTGCTTGGCGTATTCGGCCAGATAGACCGCAGCCAAGACGGCAACCGGCGTGCAGATGAGCATGGCGAGCGCCGTCACGTAGACGGTCGAGACGATCGTGGGCCAAATGCCACCCTCGGCGTTTACGCCCTGCGGCCAGCCGAAGATAAAGTCGAGCGAGATATGTGGCAGGCCGTTGATGACCACGTAGGCGATGATGGCAAGCAACACCAGGGTGGTGATATAGGCCGCGGCGCGAAACACGCCGAGCATGATCTTGTTGGACAGATCCTTGTTGATGCGGCCCTTCTTGCCATGGGAAAGGGCACGCTTGATGCGCTCGCGCGACGAGGTCGTATCGACCGTCGTGTCAACGGAATCGGACATAGCCTACCCCCTCTTCTTGGAAATCAGGCGAACGATACCCACCAGTGCAGCGGAGATGATAAACAGGACCACGCCCATGCCAAACAGAGCCGAGCGATGCAGGCCCGAGGAATAGCTCATGTCGAGTGCGATCTGGCTCGTGAGCGTCGAGATGGGGCTCGAGATGCTATCCGGAATGACCGGGGCGTTGCCCACGACCATGAGCACGGCCATGGTCTCACCGATGGCACGCCCCATACCCAAGACAATTGCATCGACAATGCCCAGCTTGGCTGCAGGCAGCACGACCTTGTAGATGGTCTGCCACTTGGTGGCACCCATGGCATAGGACGCCTCGCGAATGCCCATGGGGATGGAATTGAGGGCATCGATGGTAAGCGTGGTGATGGTGGGAACGATCATGATGGCGAGCACGAACCACGCCGTCAGCGCGCCAAAGCCAAGACCGCCGGTCAGCTGCGCGATAAACGGACGGATGATGACCATGCCAAAGAAGCCGTAGATGATAGAGGGGATGCCCGCCAGCAGGTCGACGGCGGGGCTGATGAGCCTGCGCACGCGCTTGCTGGCGATCTCGACCAGATACACGGCCGTGCCCACACCCAGTGGCACGCCCATGGCGAGCGCACCGACCGTCACCAGGCCAGAGCCCGCCAGCAGCGACATGATGCCGTAGTGACCCTCGGAGGGCGCCCACGTAAAGCTAAAGAAGTCCGCCAGGCCGATGTCGGTAAAGACGGGCAGTGCCGAATACGTGGTAAAGACAAAAATCAGGATGACGGTGACGACCGCCAAGAACGCGCAGGCAAAGAAGATCCACTGCAACGCCTTCTCCTTGAGATAGGTACTGCGCGACACCAACGCCAACTCACGCTTTTTGGACGCCTGAGCCTCCTGCTCAATCTGGGGGGTTTCCTGTGCTTCCACGCTACTCACTCCCCTTTCCGTCGTTGGTGACGGGAATAAAGCCCGCCTCGCGAATCTGCTTGTCCATCTTCTCGGACGTCACATAGTCAATGTAGTTCTGCGCCTGCTGCGAAGGCGTACCCTTCACAAAGAAGTAAAGGTCACGCGAGATGGGATAGCCGCCACTTGCGACCGTCTTCTCGGATGCCTCGACATGGTTGACCGAAACGGCCTTAACTGAGGTCTTGGCGTTGAGGCTCTCGACAAAACCCAGCGAGATGTAGCCAATGGCGCCACGCGAGCGGGACACGACATCGCGTACCTGGCCCGTACCCGAAAGAACGGCCGAGCGACGATCGAACGGCGTGCCGTCCATCACGATGGTACGGAAGGCCTCGCGCGTACCGGACGCCTCGTCGCGGTTGATAACCTGAATCTTCAGGTCCTCTCCACCGACTTCCTTCCAGTTAGTGATCTTGCCGGCGTAAATATCGCGGAGCTGCTCGGTCGAGAGATTATCGACCGGGTTGTCGTCGTTCACGATGACTGCGATGCCGTCGTGCGCGATTACGATCGGGGTCAGGCCAAGGTCCTGCTCATCAGCATTGAGGCCACGAGAAGAACTGGCGATGTCGGCCGTGCCGTTGCTGACGGCCTCGATACCCGCAGAGGAGCCAAGGCCGGAGACGAGCACGTCGATGCCGGTCTCTTCCTTAAAGCCCTCGGCTGCGATCTCGGCAATGGGAAGGCACGTGGTCGAGCCGGCCACGGTAATAGAAGATGTGGAAGATCCCGAGGAGCAGGCACACAGCGTGAGTGTGAGCACTGCCGTGCTCAGGACCGATGCGATCTTTCTCATAGCATCGCGCCGATCGCCGCATGGCGCCCGCAGGTGCCGCCCTCGTTGCGGTAGGAATAAAAACGGTCGTTCTGACGAACGGTGGAAAGCTTGGTGTCCACAATGCTGCTTGCATCGATGCCGGCGTCCATAAGCGCCTCGCGAATGGCGGCGGAAAGATCGAGCATACGGGAAGCGGTAGCATCGATGCACGCGAACTCGGCGGCAAAGCGGTCCATAAGTTCTTGGGACACCTCGTACTCGTCGCCCAGGATATGGGGCCCAATGTAGGCAGAGATGTCGTCCGGCTTGCAGCTAGCCGCCTCGCAGAGCGCTTGGCACGCCTTGGCGGAAATGCGCGCAATCGTACCCTTCCAGCCAGAGTGCACCACGGCAAAGCCGCCGGGAGCCACCAGCACCACGGGAACGCAATCGGCAAAGCAGAGCATCACGGGTACCTCACGAGCCGTGCAGACGATGGCATCACAGCCCTCGGCAATCTGCTCGCGAATGTTCTCGAGATCATCGGCACCATTCGAGGCCACCGTCACGACATGGTCACCATGTACTTGATTGGGGACGAGCAGATTATGCTCGCACTCAGCGGCCCCTATGGCCTCGAGTGCGCGGCGGCGATTTTCTTGAACGGCAAAGGGGTCATCGCCAACATGCGAGCCCAGATTGAGTGAGGAGTACGCATCTTCGGAAACGCCACCGGTGCGTTCGGTAAAAGCGAAGCGAACATCGTGCGTCGCACCCTCCACCAACGTAACTCCATCATGGTCGACACGCGAAACGCTGTCCGCACGTGCTGCCATACTAAAGCCTCCTAATAACACAAGTATCGCGGCGACGCCGCAGCAGTCCGTGTCATACGGCTGCCATACTTCATCAAAAGGATACCCGCAGCGGCAGGGACCAAACGTAAAGGGAACGTAAGGAGATTGGAGGCTTTCGTTTACAAAGGCAAAACACAACAAAAAGGGGTGCGCCCAATCGGACGCACCCCATGCAGGTCGTTGAGAAAAACGAACTAGAAGCTGCCGCGCTTGAGGAAGTCGGGAAGCTCAAACTGGTCGTTGCCAAAGTTGGGCAGCTCGGTACCACCGACGTTGCGAGTCGGGGCAGCCTGAGCGGGGCTGGCAGCCGGAGCGGTGCGCTGCGGCTCGGCAGAAGCAGCGGCCTTGCTCTGGGACTGCTGAGCAGCGAAGAGCTCGTCCTGACGGTTGACGTTGGAGTCGGAGAAGCCCGTAGCGATAACGGTGATGCGCACCTGGTCGCCCAGAGACTCGTCCACAACGGTACCGAAGATAATGTTGGCCTCGGGGTCGACGGCGTTGGCGACAACGTCGGCAGCGTCGCTGATCTCCTGGATACCCAGGTCCTTGGAACCGGCAATGGAAAGCAGGACGCGCGTGGCACCATCGATGGAGCTCTCGAGCAGCGGGCTGGAAATAGCCTGCTGGGCGGCGTCGACGGCACGGGTGTCCCCAGAAGCGGTACCGATGCCCATCATAGCGGTACCGGCCTGCTTCATGATGGTCTTAACATCGGCGAAGTCCAGGTTGATGATACCGGGGACGGTGATGAGGTCGGTGATGCCCTGGGTGCCCTGGGAAAGGACGCCATCGGCGATTGCGAAGGCCTCGAGCATGGTGGTCTTCTTCTCGGCGATGTCGAGCAGCTTGTCGTTAGGGATAACGATCATGGTGTCGACGCAATCGGAGAGCGTCTTAATGCCCTCTTCGGCGCTCTTCTTGCGCTTGCGGCCCTCAAAGGTAAAGGGCTTGGTCACGACGGCGACGGTCAGCGCGCCGACCTCGTTCATCGCGATATCGGCAACGATGGGGGCAGCGCCGGTACCGGTGCCGCCGCCCTCGCCGCAGGTGATGAACACCATATCGGCGCCAGCGAGCGCCTCGGCGATGTCGTCGCGGGACTCATCGGCGGCCTTACGGCCGACCTCGGGGTTGGCGCCAGCGCCCAGGCCGCGGGTCAGGTCGGTGCCGATGTGCACCTTGATATCGGCATCAGAGATCGCGAGTGCCTGAGCATCGGTGTTGATGGCAACAAACTCGACGCCGCGGATACCCTCTTCGATCATTCGATTGACCGCGTTGGTACCGCCGCCGCCGACGCCGACCACCTTAATGACGGCAAGGTAGTTGTTGATCTCTGTCTCGTGCATGTCGGTCCTCCGAACAAAGGTTATTGCCATAGCATGGGTTGACCCCTGCGCACATTAACCTTCAAGTTGAAAGTAAATGCAAAGGTAAACCGTATTATGTTTGCACATTATGAACGTATCAGTCAAATAATTGACGGTGAAAACCAAACAAACCAGATAAACGGCGCGGTATGCCCCGTCAACAAAGGCCAGAAAACGCTACGAGGTCGGTGCGTTCCTAAACGTATAGTTGCCAGGAGATCGAACGTTGATATACGTCACGCCCTCCACCTGCGAAAGCAGCTTGGTCACGATACGCTCCTTTTTGGCAATGTCGTCCGAATCTCCGAGCGACACCTCGATACCGTTATCGAGATTCGCCGAGATGGCCTCGACCGAGGGCGTGGAAATATCCTTGACCTGACCCAGGAACTCGCTCGAGAAACCGCGGACGTAATCCAGGCCGGCCTTGACGGCCTTGGAATTTACGGCTTGCCCCGAAACCGGTGCGACATCGGCCGAGACATCGGTCAGCAGCACGGCACCGTAATGCTTGGCGAGTGCCAGGGCGGCATCGATACCGGTCAGGGTGTTGGTACCCTCCCCCGTTGTGGTGACATTGCCCTGGTCGTCAACATCGACCGAGGTAGACAGCGGTGCAATCCATGTGTCATCGTCCCCGATCGCCCAAGCAAGATCGTCGGAGCTAATGTAGGCGATTGCGATAACCTTGCGTTCCGTCGGCGTGATGATGAGCGTATGGGGAAATTGACGCTGGACATTCACGCCCGAGACCCACGGATTTTGCTTGAGGCCCTCGGTAATCTGGTCGGGATTTACATTGAACAGCGACGTGTCCTCGGGCAGATCGATCAGCTGAATGGCATCGTGCTTGGTCACATGCTCGCTGCCCTGGATCTGAATATCGGTAGCGGCGAACAGGCCAGAGTTAATGACGACGACGGCAACGACTGCAAGCACTGCCAGAGCGGCAAGGATGCCGCCCACGATTTTGCCCTTGCCCTTAACGGCAGAAGCGGCACCCGCCGCATGATTTGCCAGGGCTCCGACCGACGACAGCGGATTGAAGCCTTTTTTGCCCGACTGCGGTTTTGCGGAGGCCGACACCGACGTCAGCATACGTGGCTTAGATGCACCCAGCACGCGACCGGGACGCGTCACCTTTGCCCCCAACGAGGGCTTGGGCGACGCTATGGGGCGAGAAGGTATGGCGTCCATCGCCGGTTTGGGCGTCACCGAGGGACGTGCCACCGGACGAGCAACATTTTTGGCCGCGGGGCGTCCGCCAAGCTGCGAACCGGCAGTCGAACGCTTGGCAGGCCGCACGGACCCAGCAGGCTTAGAAGGCATAACGGACTTACGTTGAGGCTGAGACGGCGCGCCGGAACGCCCTCCGGCGCGGCGGAAGGTTGGTTTCGATGCTCTAGAAGCCGAGGAATTTAACTTCCGGTCTGAGCTCGATGCCATACGCCTCCCTCACCTTTCCGTGCACATGTCTGATAACCGCGGCCACGTCATCGGCCGAGGCGGTTCCGTTATTAACGATAAAATTAGCGTGTACGGGCGAAACTTCCGCGCCGCCAACCGAAAAACCCTTTAATCCACAATCCTCGATAAGCTTACCCACGCTCGCATCGGGCGGGTTGCGAAATACCGACCCGCAGGATGCACAGCCCATGGGCTGTGTGCGCTTACGCCGCGTCAGGTACCGCTCCATACGCTCACGGATATCGGCCTTGGGCGCAGGTTTGAGCTTGAGCACGCACTCCAGAATGATCTCGTTACGCGGCAGGCTGCATTCACGGTAGCCCCAAGCGATCTCCGAGCCCGCGTAATGCTTGATGCCGGAGCTCGGGTCAAACGTAACGACATCTTCGACCAGCGAGCCAATCCACTCGGTTCGCGTGCCGGCATTCATGGACACGGCGCCGCCAACGGAGCCGGGAATACCGACCGCAAACTCAAGGCCCGAAAGGCTGCGCGACAGCGCGTCGTTGACTAGGCGAGCGAATATCACGCCCGCACCGACCGTCAGCGTACAACCGTCTTCGGCGACAACCGTACGCTGGAACTCACGCCCCAACGAAATGACGGCGCCGCGATAGCCTGCATCGGCAACAAGCAGATTAGATCCCTTGCCGATAATGACCCACGGCACCTGCTCACGATCGAGCACCGCCACGGCGCGACGCAAGGCATGATAGCTGTGACACGTCACAAAGAGGTCCGCCTTGCCGCCGATACGATAGCTCGTATGGCGCGCGAGGCGTTCATCCTCAATTACGTCCGTATCGATCATGCCCGAAAGCGCCATGACGGCGTTAAACAGACCCATGGGGTTTAAGCGTCTTTCTTGGCAGTCAGATACTCGATGAACTCGGGGCCGACCGTCGTGACGTCGCCGGCGCCCATGGTAAGCAGCAAATCGCCCTCGCCCACCATCTTCTCGAGCTCCTCATTGAGCTCAAGACGGCTCGAGCAGTACACGACCTCCTTGCCGGGATGCTTGGCGCGCACGGTATCGGCAAGCATCTTGGACGTGACGCCCGGGATGGGCATCTCGCCGGCAGAGAACACGTCAATCAACAGCAGCTTGTCAGCATTGGCGAATGCGTCGGCAAAGTCATCGCACAGAGCCTGCAGGCGCGAATAGCGGTGCGGCTGGAACACGACGTCGACATGTTTGTAGCCCAGCGAAGAGGCAGCAGCGAGCGTCGCCTTGATCTCGGTGGGATGATGGCCGTAATCGTCAACCACCGTGATGCCGTCGATATCGCCCACGTGGGTAAAGCGACGGCGGACGCCTTCAAAACTCGAAAGTGCCTTAGCGGCGGCGTCGATATCGAGGCCTAGGACATGGGCGACGGTCAAGACGGCCGTGGCGTTGAGCATGTTGTGACGACCGGGGTTGCTCTTAATCTCGACAGCGTGCTCGGTGCCGTCCTCAAAGCGAACGATAAAGTCGCTCTGGATGCCCTTGACATCCGGATGCACGCAGACGATGTCGTTGGTCTCGGCAAAGCCATAGGAAAGCACATGACGGCCCGTCGACTTGGCAAGCTCGACCAGATGCGGGTCCTCGCCACAGACGATGACCGTGCCGTCCTCGCCCACCAGACTCATAAACTTGGCGAAGGTGGCCTCGATCTCCTCGATACCCGAGTAATGATCGAGATGGTCGGCCTCGACGTTGGTCACGATGACCACATTGGGGTTAAGGAACAGGAAGGAGCTGTCGGACTCATCCGCCTCGGCGACAAAATAGTCGCCCGAGCCGTTCTTGCCGTTGGTATCGTAGCCCTCGACAATGCCACCGATCAGGAAGCTGGGGTCCAGACCCATGCGGTCAAGCATGGTGGCGCACATCGAAGAGGTCGTGGTCTTGCCGTGAGTACCGGCGACGGCGACGGTGGTGTAGCCGTGGCCCAGAGCCGAGAGCATCTTGGCGCGAGGCCACACGGGAATACCCAGCTCACGCGCACGGACGAGCTCGGGGTTGGACTCGGGAATAGCGGTAGAGACCACGACGACGTCGGGCTTAACCTCATCGATGGTGGCAGCCTCATGGCCCACATGCACCTTCACGCCGGCACGGGTAAGCTGGCGAATATAGCGAGACGTCTTAAGGTCGGAGCCGGTAACGACATAGCCGCGCTCGTGAAGGACGAGGGCGATGCCGCTCATGCCGGCGCCACCGATACCGATAAAATGGGCGCTCTTGAAATCGGGCGCGGAGGTTGCAGTCTGGGAATCAGCCATGTGCTCGTGTACTCCTTGCGTAAACACTGCCTGTAACCCGTCTACTGTACCGCACCTACCGCATCCGCGCGAGGGCGACCCGCGATATCCCGTCTAACTAACGCAATCCTTCTACCGCGTCTGCCAAAAGGACGGCAGCGCGGTCCTGGGCCAAACCGCGAGCCGCCTGACGCATGGCATCGCGCGCCTGCGCATCATCGATAAGATGCAGCAGCTCATCGGCAAACGCCTGGGTATCGATATCGGCATCGGCGCAGAGCACGCCAGCACCGGCATCGACCAGATAGCGGGCATTGGTGGTCTGATGATCGGCCGTCGCATGCGGATACGGCACCAGTACCGAAGGTGTGGCAAGGGCCGCGATCTCGGCAACGCTCGAAGCGCCCGAGCGCGAGAGGACCAAATCGGCCGCGGCCAGCATATCGCCCATATTGTCGATGTAGGGCTGGACGCGATACCGCTTCGCCTCCTCGGGCATCAGGGCAAGAGCACGCTCGGTGTCCTCGAAGCCATCGGCGCCCGTCGAATGCAAAACATAGAGATTATCGCGCGAGAGCAACTCGTTTTTAAGCGAAGCCACGCGCTCATTAAGATGTTGAGCACCAAGTGAGCCGCCAAACACCAGCAGGAGTGTGGCGTCCTCAGGCACGTCGAGAGCCCTGCGACCGCGAACCCGATCTCCCTCGATCACAGAACGGCGCACGGGGTTGCCGGTCATGAGGACATGGTCAGGATCGCCCTCGCGCTCAAACGCGGAACGTGCTGCCGGCACCGAGATGCAAACGCGGGCGGCATGCGAACTCATCATCTTGTTAGCAAGGCCCGGAACGGAGTTCTGTTCGTGCAGCAGATACGGAATGCCCGCGTCTTTGCACCAGTCCAGAAGCGGGACCTCGACATAGGCGCCAAAACCTATAGCGACATCGGGCTTGCAGGCTTTAGAAAAATGGCTGCCGAGCGTGCGCTTCGCCTTATAGACACGCCACAGCGAGCTCAATGCCGTCCAAGGGCGAGAGCGGTCGAAGCCCGTAACCGTAATCGGCACAAAATCGAACCCTGCCTCGGGAACCAGACGACCCTCGAGCTTATGCGACTGACCCACAAACACAACGTGGTGGCTACGGTCACGTAGCTCCTCGGCCAAGGCGAGTGCGGGGTTGATATGTCCCGCCGTGCCGCCGGCTGCGATAGCAACGGTCATCTTATCGGTCATGGTAGTCCCTTCGTACGCGCGGCCCCTGGTCGTCGGTGCGCAAGCGCGCCGACGGGTCCGAATTCAAGTCGATCCGATTATATCCGCCACCCGTATTGCGCGGCGTCGGTCGTTGCGGGCGACTCTGCGGCGCCGAGCGCGGACGGGTATCCGACTCCGAAGCAAAACCGTTCAAGACGGTAAAACCGCCACGCGACGAGCGCTCCCCACGCGTATGAGGAACACCGGCAGTGCTCTCGTCCATAACGGCAAAGCTATCGCGACGACGATCGTATTCATCGCGTCGGGCGCTCTCGTGCGAGACGCGTAAAATAAGCCCGGCGAGCATGAGCGACACGATAATCGACGAGCCGCCATAGCTGATAAACGGCAGCGGCTTACCCGTCATAGGAAACACGTTGAGAATACCCAGCGCGTTGATCAAAAACTGCACCGCGAGGATAACCGCAGAGCCCGAAGCCATGAGCGCCCCGCGACGATCGGCGGCCTGCTCGGCAATTCGAAACGCCGAGTAGATCAGCATCGCAAACACCAAGAAAAACAGCAGCGTCCCCAAAAAGCCAACCTCCTCGCCAATGATGGCCAGGATGTAGTCGTTGTGTGCCTCGGGCAAATACGAGTACTTCATGGTTGAGTTGCCGATACCGCGGCCGAACAGTCCGCCCGAAGCAAACGCCATAATGGCGAGCGTTGCCTGATACCCGTCTCCATATTCATCTGCCCAAGGGTTCAAGAGAACCTGAATGCGCACCATACGGTACGGCTCGACGACAAGAGCGATCACGATGATGACGGCGCCAGCAAGAATCGCACCGATAATGTATTTTGGGTCAAGGCCGGCAAAGAGCGCCATGCACATGATCGTCAACAGAATAATCAGGATGGTGCCAAAGTCGGGCTGAATAAAAATCAAGACGAGCGATATGCCCAAATATAAGCCCATACCCTTAAGGAACTCATTGATGTTACCGCCGGGCGAAAACACGCGATCGAGCATGATGGCAGAATAGGCAATGGCAAACGGCTTGAGAAACTCCGATGGCTGAAACTGAATGCCGGCAATGCTCAGCCAACGCGTAGCGCCACGGCTGCCGCTACCAAAGAGGAACACCGCAAGCAGCAAGATCATCATAGCGATAAGGGCAAGTTTAAGCGCCCCTTCGCCAAACCAGCTATCGGGCGCAACGCGCGCGATGAACTCGAGGGCAGCAACACCGACGACAGTGAACATAAACTGCCGGAACAAAAAGTAGGTCGCGGAGTCGTTCTCGTGAAGCGCCTCGACTGAAGATGCCGAGTACACCATAAGCAGGCCAAAACAGACCAGCGAGAACAGGCAGGTCAAAAAGACCAGGCGGGGTCGCATGATACGTGCGGGGACGCCGGCGATATAACGTTCGCCGATGCCCTGTGTGCGACGACCGGCGCGCGGCGTGCTGCGCTGCGAGGAAGCACGATCCGAGTCGGGCCTCCTCATATTCTGTCGGGGGCTCTCCTCTCTCACCGGCAACCCCTATTCCATTTGCGTATTGGACGCAGCGGCAAGCTGGGCCACATAGTCCTTAAACACGCGACCGCGCTCCTCGTAGCCCGAGAACTCATCGAACGAAGAGCAGGCGGGCGACAGTAGGATCACATCGCCGCGGCTCGAGAGCGAACGGGCAACGTCCACGGCATCGCGCAGGTCGTCGGCCTGGGCGACATCGACATCACCGTCGACATCCGCCTCGTCCATAGCGGCGGTAAAGCGCTCGCGCGCGTCGCCAAAGCAGACCACCGAGCGAACGTTATCCATCACAACGCGGGCAAAGGACTCGAGCGGCGTGCCCTTATCGTGACCGCCGAGCAGCAAGATCACATCGTCATCGGGAAACGCCGTCAGGGCCTTTTCGACCGCATCGGTGTTCGTTGCCTTGGAATCGTTAACATAGCGCACGCCATCGATCTCGCCACAGGGCTCAACGCGGTGCTCCAGCGGCTGGAACGAGACCAGGCCGCGACACACACCGTCAACATCGGCGCCGACCGTCAGGGCCGCCGTGGCAGCACACAGGGCATTGATTACATTGTGATGGCCCGAAATCTTAAGCTCGGACGTATCGACGAGCGGGGTCTCGACGCCCTTCAGGCGAACGACCATCTTGCCATCGCGCACAAAAGCGGCGTCCTCGCCCGCAGGCTCGTCAAAAGCAACCTTGCAGATGCGACGGCCCGGAACATAGATGTACTCATCGAACTCGTGGATACCGGCATCCTCGACGTCAACAATCACCAGGTCATCGTCGACCATATTCTCGAAGAGCTTAATCTTGGCGAGCGCATAGTTCTTATGGCTCTTATGCCAGCCCAGATGGTCGGGGGTAATGTTGAGCAGCACCGCCACACGGGGGTGAAGCTCCTGGGTCGTTGCGATCTGATAGCTCGAAAGCTCCGCCACAAACCACTCGTTATGCGCACGACCATCGATCTCGTTCACCGGAGGCTCGCCAATGTTGCCGACAGCAACGCTCGCCTCGCCCGCTGCCTTAAGCAGGTAATCGGTCAGTGACGTGGTTGTCGTCTTGCCGTTGGTGCCCGTAATGGCAATCCAATTTTGGGGAGACAGACGGTAGGCAAACTCGGGCTCACCCATAATCTGGGCAGCGTGATCACGGCCAGCCTTAAAGAATGCCGAGAACTCCGAGATGCCCGGACACGTCACGCATACATCAAACGCGCCCTCGACCTGCTCGGTTCCGTAGACAAACGATGCCCCGTGCGCCTCGAGCGAGCGCGTGGCATCGTTGGGTTCGGACGTGCCGCCACCGTAAACGGTAACGGCACTCACACGCTCGGGATGTGCAAGCGCCCAGCGAGCGACATCAAGACCGGACTTACCCTGGCCCAAAACGAGCAGGCTAAAGACATCAGCAAGAGGCATGAAAGACCACTATCCCAACTGGAAGAACAACGCGAGGCCCAGGGCTCCGAAGGCCGCGGCGACAATCCAAAAACGGATGACGACCTTGGTCTCGGCCCAGCCCTTCTTTTCGAAATGATGATGAATGGGCGCCATAAGGAAGACGCGCTTGTGCGTAAAGTGGAAATAGACAACCTGGATCATGACCGACAGGGTCTCGACGATAAACAGACCGCCGATGATGAGGGAAACGACTTCGGTGTTGGTCATGATGGAGGTGCAGGCAAAAGCGGCACCCAGGGCAAGCGAGCCGGTATCGCCCATAAAGATGCTCGCCGGATAGCAGTTGAACCACAAAAAGCCCAGGCAGGCGCCGGCGCACGCCGTGCAGAAGATGGACAGGTTCACATCGCCGTGCAAAAACGCCATAGCAGCCATGGCCAGCATGGCGATCATGGAGGTGCCGCCGGCAAGACCGTCCAAGCCGTCGGTGAGGTTTACGGCGTTGGAAAGGCCCGCGATCATCAGCCAGCAAAAGACAAGGTAGAGCCACGGAAAAGAGAGGCCGCAAATGGTGGTCGAGAGCACACCAAGGTCGATCGTCAGGCCACCGGGGAAACGAATCTCGGGGGCGACGCCGCACCAGTTGACAGCAAGCACGGTAAAGGTAACGCAGATGAGGGTAAGGCCAATCATCTTGGCGTGAGGCGTCAGGCCGAGCGAGCGGCCGTGCGTGACAGAAGTCAGGTCGTCGATGAGGCCAAGAACGCCGGTTGCCAGCGTGGCGAGCAGCACAAGCACGAGCTCGGTGGTGAGCTTTCCCATCAAAAGGCAGGTCAGCGAAACGGCAACCAGGATGATGACGCCACCCATGGTGGGCGTGCCCTGCTTAATCAGGTGACGCTTGGGGCCATCGGCGCGAACCTGCTGGCCGATGCCCTCGACCTTCAGGAGCTTAATCCACCACGGCATAAGCAGCATCGCGATGACGGCGGCGATGCCCAATCCCAAAAATGCCTGGTACGTAGGATACGAAGGATTGCCGAACATGGACTAGCACACACCTTCCACAAAGCGATCGAGCTCAACGAAGCGTGAGCCCTTGACCAGCACGACATCATGCTGCTCAAGAGCGCCGCCCATACGGTCGAGCACCTGCTGATAGTCGGAGAACACCTGAATGCGGTCCTCATCCATACCCATCATGCGCGCGGCCTCGGCCATACGCTGGGCAAGCTCACCGCCGACACATGCGAGCATATCGAGCTTCTTGGCCGCCGCATAGGCGCCCACCAGCTCATGCATGCGAGGAGCCTCGTCGCCCATCTCGCCCATCTCGCCCAGAACCGCCATGCGCGAACCCGTGCACGAAAGCGAACACAGCAGGTCGAGGCCGGCTGCCATCGATTCGGCACTGGCGTTATATGAGTCGTCGATGACGCGAGCGCCGCTCTTGGCGCGCTTGATTTCCTGGCGATGCCCGGTAATCGTAAGACCCCTAAAGGCGGCATCGATCTGCTCGGGCGTCACGCCAAGACGATAGGCAACCGCCGCGGCCTTGACGGCATTGGGAACGGACTGCGCGCCGGGAATGGCAAGCAGTGTGTCGATAGTCTCGCCCAAGCCAAAATCGAGCGTAAAGACCGGGCGTCCCTCGTCATCAATGCGAATGTCGCACGCACGGACCTCATCGTCGTCCGAGACGCCCGCAAGCATCACGTCGACGCCCGCAGGCGCGGCAAAGGTGTCGCGGATGAAAGGAGTAAAGTCGTCCTCACCACCCAAAACCAGCAACGGGAGAAGGTCTCCGGCGGCGCACATGCCGCCAACAATCTCGGATTTGGCACGAGCGATATTCTCGCGACTGCCCAGGATACCGATATGGGAGGTGCCGATCTTGGTCACAATGGCAAGGTTGGGATTGGCGGACTGAGACATGCGCTCAATCTCGTGGAAATGGTTCATGCCCATCTCGAGCACCAGAACCTCGGTGTCGGCAGGGGCCGCCAGCACCGTGAGCGGCATACCGATCAGGTTGTTGTAGTTACCCTTGGTCGCCCAAACGCGATAGCGCTTGGCGAGCACCGCGGCGAGCACGTCCTTGGTCGTCGTCTTGCCGATAGAGCCGGTAATGCCAATTACCAGGCAGCCAAGCTCCAAACGATAAGCGTGAGCCAGGCGCAGCAAAAACTCCTCGGGGTCATCGGTATGCAGGATGGCGCAGCCCTTCTCATGGGCCAGCGAAAGCAGCTCGGCATCGGGCTCGCGCGTCATCACTACGGCGCCGGCACCCGACTCGATGGCACGGGAAGCAAAGTCGTTGCCGTCGACCTTTTCACCCGGGAAGGCGACGAATATCGTGCCCTCCTCAACCTGGCGCGAGTCGATAACGCAACCGCGGCATACCCGATCGGCTTCTCCCGTCACGGTTCGGGCCCCTGTTGCGGCCGCGAGGTTGTTGACGGCGATCTCTATCATTGCAGCTCCCCTGTAAACCTAATAATGCTATCGGCGTATTGTATCCCAGCGCCGCCTACGCGTGGTGCAGGGCGTGTGAACAACCCGGATTAACCGACTGGCCATTTCATAGATAGTAACCCCCCTACTTGGTGCGCGGGACACCCAACACGTCAAGCGCACTGGCCATAATGGACTGGAACGGCACTGCGGCGGCATCGGAGCCTGACGGGGTTCCGTCAAGGGTGATATAGCACAGGACCTTGGGCGACTGCGCCGGGGCAAACCCCATAAAAGACGACATGTAGTTCTCTTTGAGGTAGCCGCCGTTCTCATCGGCGCGCTCGGCCGTACCGGTCTTGCCCGCCACGTCGTAGCCGTCCACCGCGCCGCCAACACCCGTTCCCTCGGCAACGACCGTCTGCATACACGATGTCACCTGCGAGGCGGCCTCCTCGGAAATCGCGCGATCCCCCTCGCCCCAATCCTTTTCATCGCCCTTGCTCGACTTATAGAAGTGCGGAGTCATCATCACGCCGCCGTTCGCGATGCCGCCCACGGCACGTGCGACCTCAATCGGCGAGACGGACAGCGCCTGTCCAAAGCTCATAGCACCCAAGGTGGCACCATCGTACTGGTCGCGCTCCTTGACGATGCCCAGACTCTCACCCGGAAAATCGACACCGGAGCTATGACCGATACCCCACTTGTCCACATAGGTGGCAAAATCATCGGCACCGATCTTGCGCCCCACCAGGACAAAACCGACATTGGACGAACGGCGCATCATCTCGCGTACGTCCATTGTCATGGTGTAGTCACGCTTGTCAGCATCGGTAACGGTATCGTCGCCCACCTTGATACTCGCGGGAACCTCAAACGATGTGCTCGGGCGCACAACGCCCAAATCAAATCCGGCGCCCGCAACCAGCGTCTTAAAGACCGAGCCGGGCTCGTAGGCATCCGTCACCAGACGAAGGTTCATGTCCTCGGTCTTGGCGTTTTCCAAATTGGTCTGGTCGTAGGTCGGATACGAGCAGGCGGCCAGGATCTCTCCAGTCGTCGGGTCGGTCACCAGGGCCGACCCGTTTTTGGCCTTCGTCTTCTCGACCGCCTCGGCCAAGGCATCTTCCGCGGCGCGCTGAATGTTGACGTCGATCGTCGTCACGATATCCACGCCATCGATCGCGGCAACCTTTTTATAGGCACCGCCCGCGATGTAGCCGCCATCTCTTGCGCGCTCGCGCACAAGAGAGCCATTCGTTCCGGTCAGAAGCTCATCGTATTGTTTTTCGAGTCCCGTCAGGCCAGCGTTGTCCACGTTCACGACGCCCAGCAGCTGAGAAGCCAGGTTTCCATACGGGTAAACCCGCTTCATCGCCTGCTCAAAGAGCACGCCGGGTAGATTCTTCTTTTCCAGGGCGGCAGCGTCATCCTCGTCGACCTGGCGCTTGATATACACCCAGGAACCATCAGACAGCACCAGCTTGCGGCAGGTCTTTTTATCAATACCGGTAGCCTTGACCAGCGCCGAGACCGTCTTGTCGACGTCCTCGACAAGCTGAGGGTTCACGGCGACATTGCGGCATTCGACCGACGACGTCAGCACGTTGCCGTTGCGGTCGTAGATAGTGCCACGTTTGGCATAGAGCGTCTGTGAAAGCAGACGACGCGCGTCCGCACGCTCGCGCAGCTTGTCAGCGTTCACGATCTGGTATTCGGCAAGACGGAAGACGCCCGCGGCAAGGCCAACCCCGATACAGCCCATAACGACATCGCGGCGAGGCAGCGGCGCTCCCGTAACCCATTCAGACGACGACCCCTTGCGCGCACCCGTATTGCGTACCCGAGGTCCGCCCGAGCCACGAAGACGCGACGCAGGGTCGTTGCCATAGGACGGCCCCGCGTTGTAAGATGGCCGACCCGTTCCTTGATAACCAGAACGTCCCCGCGAGGAGGGACGTCCAGACCCGTGGTCCCCGTCGGAACCGCGGCGATAGTCATTTGTCATACTCAGCTACCGTCTTATTTACTGAGCGGCCGCAGTCGAGCTAGCGCCCGCGGCTGCATCCTGCGAAAAGTCAAGCGTAACGCTCTCGCTGGGCTCCACCATGCCATAGGCGCCCGCAAGATCGCGAATACGCGTGTCGGCACCATAGACCGAATGCATGACCTCAAGGTTAGAACTCTCGTCGGTCGCCTTCTCGAGCGTGCTGGCAAGCTCTGCGTTGCCGTTGAGCACCTGGGCCGTGACACCGGCAAGTGCCACGCGGGCGACACCGATCGTCATGAAGACAGCCGCGATGATGCAAACCGTTTTAAGAACGCTCATGAAAACCGGGCTTACCACCTGGTTTGCCTGACGGCCCGCGCCCGTGTAGACATCAAAACGCGGCGCGCGTTGCTCACGAGGGGCAACGGGCGCCTGCGGTGCCTCGCGGTAGGCGGGCATGGCGTTCATATCATAGGCGAGTGCTGCGTTTGAGGTGTTATAGCCCATGATATGCCGCCTCCCATCCCGAGTACGTTGGTAGTGTGTTTAAGCTTCGTTTATGGTGCGAGCGGGAGGTCCAATTTCGCGCGGTCGCGCCTACAGGCGCTGCGCCACGCGGATTTTGGCTGATCTCGCCCGAGGGTTGCGCGCAACCTCATCGGGTTGGGCAACCAAGGGTTTGCGGGTGATGACCTTGAGTATCGGCACGTTGCCGCACACGCACACCGGAATCTCCGGCGGGCACGTGCACCCCTGGCTCATCTCCTTAAAGTGGTTCTTTACGATACGGTCCTCGAGCGAGTGATACGAGATGGCGCAGATGCGTCCGCCCGGGTTCAGCCACCTGGTGGCGGCATCAAGCCCCCTCTCGAGCACATCGAGCTCGTGGTTGACCTCGATGCGAATGGCCTGGAAGCTCTTCTTGGCCGGGTGCCCACCATGCCGACGAGCGGCAGCCGGAATGCCAGCCTTGATGATCTCGACAAATTGGCCTGTAGTTTCGATCGGTTCTTGCTCGCGACGGCGCACAATCTCGCGCGCGATCTGCGAGGCGAACTTCTCTTCGCCGTAGACGCGTAGAATCCGGGCGAGGTCGTGTTCGTTATAGGTGTTGATGACCTCAGCTGCGTTTAGGGTGTTGTTACCCGGATCCATCCGCATGTCCAATGGGGCATCTTCGTTATACGAAAAGCCCCTGCCAGGGATATCGAGTTGCGGTGACGAAACGCCCAAGTCAAACAGGAAGCCATCGACCCCGGGCACCTCGGCCGAGCAAAGCAGCTCGTCCAAGTCGCCGAAGTTGCCCTTCAGCAGCTGGTGCGGGACGCCGGGAACCTCGCGGTCCAGACGGGCACCAGCGGCCTCGAGGGCCATGTCGTCCTGATCGACGCCGAGCAAAAGGCCCGTCTCCCCCACCTGCGCGGCCATCTTTACCGAATGACCGGCACCGCCAAGGGTGCAATCGCAGACAACGGAGCCGCTCTTGAGCTGCAGCGACTCAAGCACTTCGCCGAGCATGACAGGTTCATGCCGATATTCTTGTGTCAAGATCCCACGCTCCATCCGTTACTCGTGCCTTGCCCTTACGAGAAGAAGAGGTCAAGCAGAGCCTCGTCGTCATCGTCCTCATCGGCCGCGGCGCGGTCCCAAACCTCAAGGTGGTCGTAGTTGCCCACAACCGTGACCTCGCGGTCAAGGTTCGCCTGCTTGCGGAGAGACTCAGAAAGACCGATACGACCGGCGCTGTCCACATCCATCGACGTGGTGCGCTTGTTGATCGCCCTCATGAGCTTCTGGTCGTTGATGTCACGCGGGTTAAAACCCTCGTGGCCCTCACGACCCGCGAAGAGTCCTTCGACCCACTTATCGAAGGCCTCGGCAGAGAACACGTACAGAGCATCGACATCCAGGGCTTTGAACACGCGAACGTGCTCTCCAAGTTCCTCGCGAAGGGGTGCAGGCAGGGACAGACGACCTTTTGCATCGAGATTGCGCTCGTATGCACCAGTCATTCCCATGTGCGCCCTCCCCTCGGTTACTCAGATGGCACGTACGCGGGGAACCACCCCGCCTGTCGACGTCATCAATAATATGGGGAACAGCCCCATTTTTCAACACCTTTCCCCACC